>PVML01017047.1_pt1:0-162500 | contig 464231 bp, 407 predicted proteins | sample 1853371 | NCBI WGS metagenome assembly PVML01 (sample SAMN08533508, study PRJNA380276) | Human gut metagenome, whole genome shotgun sequencing project. | isolation source: participant 1, chromium library | host: Homo sapiens | collected 2017 | reverse complement strand
GTTCCACGCATGGATATGGGTTCCTGATGTCAACACTTTAATTACCCTGTAACTCAGGTTCAAAAATAGATCAATCTGCGGATATGAGCCAGCGTCAGCCCCCTCAGGCAGGTGGAATTTAGTCTTACAGGATCCGATTCCAGTTGCTGGCGGCCGCATGCTCTTTTTTTCAAAAATAGAGTTACAGAATAACTTAATTCCACAATAAAGGGTCTGACAACAACTGTCAAACCCTTTTTGTATCGAATTTAGTCTTCAGTATGGAATTTACTTTTACATGTGGAATTTAACTTTTCATTCAACCTATTTTATTGACTTGTTACAGTTCAGCCTTGCATCTTCTTGCCCGCTTATAGCAGACAAGAAGCTTTGGGCGTCTGCCTTATGAAGATTTAGCGCCAAAAGCACTTATGAAAACAAGTTTTCAACGTACTTTTAACCCTAAATCTTCGCAAGGCTGAACTGTAACATTGACTTTTTAATTTTTTCAATTGTACGAAAATTTCCACCAAAAAAGGCTGTGACAGGTAACTCCATCACAGCCCAAATAGCTATTCTTTCTCCAACCGCTCCAAAAACCGTCTTCTTGCGTTTTCCTGGTTTTTCAGATTTTTCAGCTTATCCGTATTCTTGGCCGGTATCCAGGCTTTATTGGTATTATAATAGAAATTCAGCTGCTTCCAGTATTTCTCCGGAAACAGGAACATATAATAAAGGCATTTGCGCTCCTTCTTATCCATAGGGCGGACCCGTTCATAGGAATCCAGCATAGAAATCCCCAGATCACCGTCCCATCCATGTTTTTCCATCACTTTACGCATCAGACGGTACAGATCCTCTGCCTGAACTCCCAGATGCATGCGGTTATATTCAATGATCGCTGTATAACCATTCCCCATTAATACGTGATGCTGGTCTAAATCACCATGACAGAGATAGCCCAGACTATTTTCCTGCTTTTCCAGATCTTCCGTGGAAAGTTCCGCAACTGCCAGCTGGCCAGACGGTTTGGATTCCGAAAACAGATTATTCATCTGATCCAATGCCTCTTTCGCCTGTTGAAAGAAATAGTCAAACGTGTCCATAACACATAATTCAAATTCTGTCTTACCCCGTTTTCCACGGATGAAGTTTCTAGCCCGTTTCATTTCCCTTACATGGCGTTCCTGTTCTTTTTCCAGGCTTTCCACGCAGATAGATCCCATATTCCATTCTTCTTTTGGCTGGATCTGGCGCAGCTGTCCATGAAGCATGGCAAGGCGGGATATTCCCAAGCGTATCTCATAATGATCCCTGATATTGCACTCTCTGTCAGGAAAATATTCTTTCATAATGTAATTGCTCCCATCTCCCGCTTTGCTAAGCAGGGCGCCTTCCCGATTTCGCACATACCGATCCACCCGCAGACTTCCCCTTGTATCCAGTTTTTCCAATACCTGGTCTTCAAACTCCAATCTGCGCACAGTTCCCCTGTATTCCTGCAGAAGTTTAAGTCCCTTATCTGTTTCACAGATCCAGGCTCCCCGGCCTTTTCTTACAGATAATAGTTCCATCTCATATTGTTCTAAAACCTCCTGGTATCTTTCATTCATTTTAACCCTCCCACCAATATCGCACCTCTTTCATGTCTGACTGTACGATCATCATTTCACTGCTTTTACAGACTATGTGAAAAGCTTTGTGATTATGCGAAAGTTTTTTGAGGGTACAAAAAAGGACTATTGCAAAATGCTGATGATCCTACAATAGTCCCAATGTATATGCTTTGATTTTTATTTCTGTTCCCAGCCATCTTTCCACTTCATATGGTGAAGCTGGCCTTCTAATGCCATTTTTTCAAAATCATTGTGTCGCAAAGCCTCGTAGAGTACAACTGCCACCGAATTTGAAAGATTTAAAGACCGGATCTCGCCCCACATAGGGATACGGACGCAGTGATCTTCATTTTCTACTAATATCTCTTCCGGTATGCCGGCGCTTTCCTTTCCAAACATAAGATAGCAATCCGGCTCATAATCTACCTCTGAGTAAACTTTATGTGCCTTTGTGGTAGCAAAATACATTTTCCCCAGTGCATCTGGATTCTTTTCCAGAAAATCCTGGTAATCGCTGTATACATGCACATCCAGTTTGTCCCAATAATCCAGACCAGCTCTCTTTAAAGCTTTTTCATTTAACTTAAAGCCAAGAGGTTCGATCAGATGAAGCCTGGTATTGGTTGCCACACAGGTGCGGCCGATATTTCCCGTATTAGAAGGCATTTCCGGCTCTAAAAGTACAACATTCATCATAATTTATTCTGCCTTTCCATCATGGTGCTTTACAAAGCGCTCAATACGGCTTAATGCCTCTTTCAGACTCTTTAAAGAGTACGCATAGGAAATACGCACAAATCCTTCTCCACAATCACCAAAAGCTGTTCCTGGAACTACAGCTACTTTTTCTTCCATAAGCAGCTTGGTCGCAAATTCCTCTGATGTCATGCCAAAACGGCTGATATTAGGGAATGTATAGAATGCGCCTAATGGTTCAAAGCAGTCAATTCCCATTTCGCGGAATGCGTTTAACAGGAATCTGCGGCGCTGGTCATAAGACTCACGCATCATCTCTACATCTGGATCTCCATTTCTCAATGCAGAAACTGCCGCATACTGACTGGTAGTAGGCGCGCACATGATGGCATACTGATGGATCTTTAACATCTGCTTTAAGATCAAATTTGGCGCTGCTGCGTAGCCAAGACGCCAGCCGGTCATTGCGTAGGACTTGGAAAAGCCATTGATCAGGACTGTACGCTCTTTCATACCTGGAATTGCTGCGATCGTAGCATGTTTTCTCTGATAAGTAAGTTCAGAATAGATTTCATCTGACACCACAAACAGATCTTTTTCGATCACGATCTTTGCAATCTCTTCCAGTTCATGTTTCTCCATAATAGCGCCTGTAGGGTTATTAGGGAACGGAAGAACCAGGATCTTGGTCTTATCTGTGATCTTTTCCAGGAGTTTTTCAGGTGTCAGCTTAAACTGGTCTTTTTCTTCCAATTCAATGATCACAGGAACACCGTCTGCCAGCGTAACACAAGGCAGATAGGAAACATAGCTTGGCTGTGGGATCAGCACTTCATCTCCCGGATTCAACATAGCGCGCATTGCTGCGTCAATAGCTTCACTGCCTCCAACCGTTACCATAACCTCTGTATCCGGGTCATAGCTTACTTCAAAACGACGCTTTAAATAATTGCAGATCTCATCTTTCAACTGCTTTAAACCTGCATTAGAAGTATAAAACGTACGCCCCTTTTCAAGGGAGTAAATGCCTTCCTCCCTGATATGCCAAGGAGTATCAAAATCCGGCTCGCCTACACCTAAGGAAATAGCGCCTTCCATTTCATTTACAATATCAAAAAATTTACGGATCCCGGAGGGCGGGATACTTACGATTTTGTCAGATAAAGGGTTTCTCATGGTGTGATCAGCATCCTTTCATCCTGGACCGGCTCACTGATAATAGTGCCGTGATCCTTATATTTTTTCAGTACAAAGTGAGTTGCTGTGCTTAATACAGACTCCATAGGAGCTAACTTGTCAGATACGAACTGTGCTACCTGGCGCATGGTCTTTCCTTCGATAAATACAGTAAAATCAAAGGATCCGCTCATCAGGTAAACAGCATTTACTTCATTATACTGGTAAATGCGCTCTGCGATCTTGTCAAAACCCATACCTCTCTGAGGAGTTACTTTAACTTCGATCAGAGCTACTACTTTTTCTTCACTTGTGTTATCCCAATTAATGAGAGTGTGGTATCCACAGATAATATGTTCTTTTTCCATCTCGGCGATCTCATTGGCCACTGCGATCTCGCTTTCTCCAAGAAGTACCGCCAGGTCCTTTATATCGATCCTGCTGTTCTTTTCGATCACCGCCAGAATTTTTTCTCTCATGATAACTTCCTCCAATATTAAAATCACATATTCTTATATGGTATTGCCGCTGCAGACGGCATGTATGACCGGCGCATTTTATCGCGGCCATACAGCCATTATCCGATATAATTGGCCGCCATCCACCCGCTGTTAAATAATACGGGTCAATTCATCCTCTCTTGGCCGTTCCAGATATCCGGCTGTTTCCTCACCGTGGCGTATTACACGGGCAATTCCTTTTTCGGCACTGCCTATCACAGCTGCCGGGATTCCCTGTGCACTGAGGCTGCGCACCATCTGTCCGCCTCTGTCGCAGGCTAAGATCACGCAGTTTTCACTGAAAAGGCGGTATGGGTTTACCTCAAATATCTCACATACCTCCACTACGGCCTGTTTCATGGGGATCATACGCAGATCAATGTCCACGCCCACGTTATAAATACCGGATAAATTCCATACTGCCGTGAGAATGCCGCCTTCTTTCGCGTATTCCCAGGCTGTAACCGGACAATTTTTCTGCTTTAATTCATTTTCAAGCCACTGCTTTACGCTGTAGCCGTCTTCCTTTTCCAGACATCTAAGGAAAGAAGGAGCAAAACGTCCTTCCAGTTCTTCCCTTTTTTTCTGAAATATCCGCCTGGTTCCGGCCATACCGGCATAACCGGCTACAACCAGATCCTGACCAGGCTTTATACTGCCATCTCTTTTTTCAAATCCGCCCGGACCCTGTCCTGCTGTTCTCATGGATTCTCCTCCTGTGCGGGACTGGCCGGGCTTTCCGCACCAGCATTATTCCCCGCGGGTTCAGCTGCAGTAGTGGGAACCACTCCCGGTCCGCCGTTTTCTCCTGTAACTGCCTCATGCGCGGCCTCTGTCTGGGACGACTCTGATGGTGCAGTTTCAGATGTATTATTTTCTGTTGTTTCAGGTGTGGTGACCGGTGCTGTCTGCTCCGGCACTGGTGCAGGAGCTGCCTGGGCTGGTCCTACACGGTAAATGGCTTTGGAGGCATTGTAAGTATCCTCATTTAACAGAGTGCGCTCCTGTTCCACGCCGCCTACAGTCACTACCTTCCACAGCCTGGATTTATAGCCTGTATGAGCTGACTGGACTTTCACCCTTGCGCCAGGCGCAAGAGAGTTATCCGTGATCAGCTGTGGTTCTCCTGGATCCGTAGTTCCCACAGTTTCTGAAACATATTCCACCTGACGGTCAGAAGGCCTGGTTTCTTTTCCATAAAGGGTAAACGTCAGCTTCTTTCCCGATGTATATCCTTCGATATATACAGGTGTACTGTAATTATTCTTAATTTTAATATCTTTATAAGTGCCTGCGATCGCTGCGTCCATAGAAGGCTTTACATAGCCTACGATCATGGAATGGTTCTGTCTCTGAACGATCTCCATTTCTGCCTGCAATGCCGCATCATACAGTGTAGTAGCGATCTGGCAGACACCGCCGCCGATGCTGTCCACTACCTGACCATTTTCATAAGCCGCTGCTGTCTTATAACCATTTTCAAGTGTAAATGGCTGTAAGCACTCATAACCGGAGATCACTTCTCCCGGCATAAGAACACGTCCATTGATTTTTCCCGCGCCAACTGCAAGGTTGGTGGAGCGGGCTGCTCCGCTGCTGGAAAAATCTGTGGTACAGGTTCCTAAAACGTCACTGATGGTCTTAAGATCATCAGAAGTAATGGCTGGCTGCTTTTCTGTGATCACTGCCTTGACAGAGATCGCATCACCTGCATCCTTCATTCCTTCAAAAGCTGTATTTAAAGCGGAAGCCGTGGCATCTGCATCCACGACTTTTCCTAAAACAGACTCTGTGATCACAAAAGCACCGTTTTCTCTGCGGATAGACGCATCCTGGGGCTGCGTAAGAACTCCATCACAATGGGTATCCACAAATTCCCGTATCTTGTCCGGATCTGCCGCCGTCTGAACCTGAATATCCACAGGAGTTTTTTCCAGGTCCTTTTGGTTCATATACTGACGGATCAGGCTTCCGCCTATATAGCTTTTCAGCTCTTTTTCAGCTTCATCCTGATTGCTCCAGTGAATCCCCAGTTCTCCGGCTGTGGTTTCCGCCTGTTTATCCTCAACGTTTAAGACTACGGATACATCTGCCTGCTTTTTCACTTTTTCTTCTGCTGTATGCAGGGCATCTTCCCATGTTTTACCTGCCAGACTTTCCCCATCTGTACTGATACCTTCCGGAAATACCGGCACCGCCCATGCGTTCATGGGAAGCACCCATAAAGCCCCGGTAGCAAGTGCTGCAAAAAGGCCTGCTTTTAATGTCCTGTTTCCCATAAATTCTCCTAATTGACAATGAAATCTTTTAACGTTTTAATTAGTACATCAATGCACTCAGCGCCATTGGTACGATCATAGCAAGTACCAGGATCACAACGATAACTGTAGAAATGATCTTCTTTACTTTAGGATCTCTCATATTTAACATTTTATCACCTCATTTATTCTGTGGCTTCACCCGTCCATACTGGAGGATGATCTTATCGATCAGCCTGGATGCATCGCTCCGGCTTATATCATCTAATTGCACAGTTATGTCTATTCTATGACATTTTAATAAATCCTGCAAGTATTCTTTTTGCCTTTTTGTGGCCGGTTGCTGCCGTTTCATCCGGCAGTTTAAAGGCATTGTCACAAAGAGTTCTGACTGGTCTTTCCCATAAAGTTCCAGCAGTTTCTGATACAGAAAATGAGCAGATAAAGCATCTGCCTCTGCCCGGTGTGCCAATGGCTGTTCAATCTGATAATAAGTACAGGCATTTCCCAGATTTTTCTTCTCCTGCTCCGGCATCAGTTTCCGGCACAGCTTCAAAGTATCCACTGCCTCACATTCAAACTCCATTTTTCCGTTAACTGCCGCCTGCTTTAAAAAACTATAGTCAAAGCGGATGTTGTGGCCTAAAAGAGGCAGATCTCCAATAAATTCCAGCACTTCTCCAATGATGTTCTCGATCACAGGAGCATCCTTTAACATATCATCGGTAATGCCTGTTAATTCCACCACCCGTTCTGTAAGCGGCCGTTTTGGATTTACCAGAGTTACGAACCGTTCCGTGATCTGTCCATGTTCCACTTTTAAAGCGGCAATCTCTGTTATTTTTTCTTTTTTCGGCTCCAGTCCTGTAGTTTCCAGATCCAGAGCAATGTATGAATCGGTCATTTTAATCTATTTCCCCCTCCATTTTAAAGATGTACTCCCAGCGTCTTTCATTTACCTGCCTGATTTGTTAAAAACCGCTGGTTCTTCACAGGCGGGACACCACTGCTTTAAAAAGCAATTCCCGCAATCCGGTTTTCTGGCTGTGCAGATAGTCCGCCCTAATGTAATGATATGGATATTCCAAAGGATCCAGTGATCTTCCGGAAGTACTCGCATCAGATCCTCTTCGATCTTTTCCGGCTCTGTTTCTTTTGTAAGTCCCAATTTTCTGGAAATACGCTTTACATGGGTATCTACTACAATGCTTGGCACATGGTAGATATTTCCCCGGATCACATTGGCTGTCTTACGGCCCACACCAGCCAGTGTAAGCAGATCTTCCAGCTTGTCTGGCACAACACCATTATATTCTTCCACCAGCCGTCTGGAACATTGAATGATGTTTTTGGCTTTCATATGGTAAAATCCTATGGAATGGATATCCTGCTCCAGTTCTTTTAAGTCTGCCTGGGCAAAAGCTTCCAAAGTCGGGTATTTCTTAAACAGATCCGCTGTTACAATATTCACTCTGGCATCTGTACACTGGGCACTTAAGATCACCGCTATGAGAAGCTGCCATGGTGTTTCGTAGTTTAAATAGCAGATAAAATCTGTGCCGTATTCTTTATCTAAGGCTGATAATATATGAGAAATCCGTTCTTTTAATTTTTCTGTCATTTTGATCATATTTGCTTTATCCCCTTCTCACACTTTTATTCCGCTTTATTTCACATCATAGGCCACATGCAGGTATGGGATATGCCATTGAAAGAGATCCAGATTCCTTTAAACTCGGACTGTCCGGGCATTATAGCTTAAGGGATCCCGCTTTTTGTAATCAAACAGCATATAGGTTCCGTCTCTTAATGGCTCTAAATGAGCCATTTTTGCCATCTGTCTGGAATCATAGCCTTCATAGCCAGATAAATGCTCCGGTGTCTTCTCTTCTCTCTGGAAAAATGCACGGACAAAATCCTTTGAGCTGCTTAAATCTCTTGCAAAACTTGGACGGCTCTTTACATTTTCCCGAAGATACAGGTCAGTCATTAGCAGATCCCGGTATAATTCCAGCTTTTCAGAAATACCAGGGTTTTCCTCTGTTCCCCGAGGTTTATGACTTTCATAAGTTTCATAGGTTTTATATCTTCCAGATTTTTCCAATTTTACCTGTATCATCTTCCAGAGTATTTCATATCTGGCAATGCGGCTGTGACTGATGCCGGAAAGATGGTTTTTATTGTAATAACCTGCCATAAAAGAAAACATTTCATAAGGAGTATTAAATTCCTTTTCCAGTTCTTTTAGGGTACAGGTAAACTGACGGCTGTTGTAATGAACCTCTGTCATCTCTTCAATGTCTTTTAACTCCAGCACATCCCCATAAGAAAGCCATTTGGTGCGCAGTACTTCATAGGGCGGTGCAGCGCTGTAAAGCAGGTCACAGTCCGGGATCAGCTCCTCCATATAAGAACCTTTTAACACTTTTAAAAATCCCAGCTGCAGCTGTTCCGGCTCCATGGAATATACATCATTAAAGGATTTCTTAAAGCTTTCCAGATCTTCCCAGGGAAGCCCGGCGATCAGATCCAGATGCTGATGGATATTGTGCCAGCTGTTAATCGTGGCTGTGATCTGGCGGATCTCTTCTATATCCGTTTTTCGCCGGATCGTCTCCAGGGTTTTTTCATTGGTTGACTGGACACCGATCTCTAACTGTACCAGTCCCGGACGCATAGTAGAAAGCAGATCCAGCTCATCCTTATCTAATAGATCCGCTGCAATCTCAAAATGGAAATTAGTAATACCGTTATCATGATCTCTTATATACTGCCAGATTGCCATTGCATGGGACTTTTTGCAGTTAAAAGTCCTGTCTACAAATTTTACCTGGGGCACTTTCGCCTGCAGGAACCATTCCAGCTCCGGCAGCACCAGGTCCAGACTGCGAAAGCGCAGCTTCTTGTCAATGGAAGACAGGCAGTAGGCGCAGGAAAATGGACAGCCTCTGCTGCTTTCGTAGTAGATAATACGGTGTTCCAGCTCTTTCATATCCATAAAAGCATAGGGAAACGGGATCTGGCTCATATCCATTACCTGGCGAAAGCCTGTATCAGTAATGGTGCCGTCATCATTTCGCAGCATAAGACCAGGAACCCGTTTTAGCTCCTCTCCTTCAAGGAGCGCCTTTAGAAAATGGGCGAAGGTGATCTCTCCTTCCCCCATCATAACAAGATCCACTGCCGATTCTTCTTTCAAAAAAGCTTCTACGTGATAGGAAACCTCCGGGCCGCCTGCCCATATTTTCACATCCGGAAGCACCTTTTTTATATCAGCCAGTATCATTTTTACATAGGAAATGTTCCAGATATAGCAGGAAAATCCAATAACATCCGGCTTTCGCTTATAGATATCCTGAAGGATCTGCTCCATCTGATGATTAATGGTGTATTCTGCCAGAGAAACTTTCGCCTCCTCTGCCAGTCCCCATTCTTTTAACATCTTCTCTCCATAGGTCTTCAGGCTGTAGATGCCCAGATTGGAGTGGATATATTTTGCATTGATCGCAGCTAATAGGACCTTCATTTTACACCTCGATCTCAATCTTGCGGCCAGTAGGCTGATACTGATAATAGCGCACTCCTGCTGCGTTTAACATGCGCTTGGAAGCTTTTACAGCCGGTGTGTGGGCATACTTGTCCCCGCCATAGATGATAGTCTTAATACCTGCCTGGATGATCGCCTTAGCGCACTCATTGCATGGGAAAAGGGTCACATACAGCTTGCTTCCTTCCAGGCTTCCCCCCCTGTAATTTAAAATGGCGTTTAACTCACTGTGGGTAGAGTAAAAATATTTTGCATTGTACGGATCATCCAGTTCATGCTCCTTGCCCCATGGAAATTCATCATCTGAACAGCCTTTTGGAAAACCGTTATAGCCCATAGAAAGGATCTTGTTGTCCTGGCTTACGATGCATGCCCCCACCTGGGTACTTGGATCCTTGGACCGTCTGCCTGATAGAGCGGCAACTCCCATAAAATATTCATCCCATGTAATATAATCAACACGTTTATCTGACATTTTTTTCTCCTTTTACATTTCATAGGTTTCTGCATTTTTAATAACAGATTGCTTTTTCCATGTATTCCCGCAATCTTTTAAAACATTTGTAATCATCATATAATAGACCATCTAAAAATGCAAGAAGGAGCAGTCTTATCAACTGCTCCTTCCCGGAAATATAAAGCTGTCAAACTTACGCTTTTTCTACATTTTTCGTCACGATCACATCTGCATCCAGACCTAATATCCCTTTGATCACAACAGTTCCTGCCTTTACCGGCGCTGCTAACCGGCATTTTCTGATCTCAGCCATTGCATCAAAAATACGTGCTTTGGGAATAGGGGCGGTAAGGCGTACACTGGCAAGCGGTAATTCTCCTCCTTCTACCAGTACAGAGGTTGCAATATTTCTCTTTGGATCTGTCAGCTCCTGCTTCACATACTCTGCTCCTCTTTTGCAGGTGGCTCCTTCTAAGGAGTGGATCACTACAGACTGATCTGCCTGTATCTCATAATCTGCACTTATCTCGCAGCCATTTGGACAAATGATGCATGTAAATTCTCTTGTCATTCTACCTTCACCTCCAGATCTCCCTTGTTTTCCAGTTTTTCTGCTTTTAAGTCTATATGGATCATCTCTGCCGGAAGAGCTTTTTTCATCTTTTTACGGGCGATTTCTCTTCCATTCTGGCTTACGGTCAGAACACAGTCTTTAAAAGGACGGTTCACACGTAAGGACAGACAGCAGTCCTGCGTTCCAGAAATTCTCTGCGGAACTGTATGATTAATATTTTTGTCAGTCTTTACCTGCATCTGGCATTCAGGCAGTTTTCCTTCTTTGATATACCGTGCTGCTGAATCTGCCAGTTTTTCTGCTTCCATGGATACAAAATCCACCAGATCATGAACATGGAGAACATTTCCTGCTGCGAAAATCCCCGGCCGGTCTGTCTGGAAATACTCATCCACTGTAGCACCCTTTGTCCTTGTATCCAGTGTTACTCCTGCATCCAGGGAAAGTTCATTTTCCGGGATCAGACCAACAGATAAGATCAGGGTATCACAGCTGTATTCCTCTTCTGTTCCCGGGATCGGCTTCATATGTTCATCCACTTTTGAAACGGTCACACCGGTCAAACGCTTATCTCCATGGATCTCTGTAACTGTATGGCTTAAATACAATGGGATATTGTAATCATTTAAGCACTGTTCAATATTTCTTGGAAGACCGCTTGGATATGGCTGGATCTCAAAAACCGCCTTAACATGGGCACCTTCTAAGGTCAGTCTGCGGGCCATGATCATTCCAATATCACCGGAACCTAAGATCACCACTTCTTTTGCCGGCATACGGTTATAAAGGTTCATATATGCCTGTGCAACACCTGCTGTAAATACACCGGTCGGACGCTCTCCTGGTATGCCAAGGGCTCCTCTGGTACGTTCTCTGCAGCCCATTGCCAGGATTACTGCCTTTGCCTGCCACTGTTTTAAGCCATCAGGAGTAGCTGCTGTGATCACTTTATCCGCTGAAATTTCCAGAACAGTTGCATCAGTAAGATAACGGATCTTCTTTTCGTTTGCCAGGTCAATGAATTTCTGGGCATATTCCGGTCCACTGAGTGTAGTTTTAAAACGGGCCAGTCCAAAACCATCGTGGATACACTGACGCAAAATGCCGCCTAACTGCTTTTCACGTTCCAGGATCAGAATATCTGTGATCCCGTTTTCATAAAGGCGTACAGCCGCTGCCAGACCTGCCGGGCCGCCTCCTACAATCACTGCGTCTGCCTGTTCTATTTCCCATATTGCTGCTTTATGTTCTATGTTCACAGTTACACCCCCCGTACTTTTCCAAATAAAACCTTAGAGCCTTCACGTTCATACTGCACTTCTGTCTCTTTTTTCCCAAGTTCCTGTTCGATCATCTGTTCAATACGCATCTGGCAGTAGCCACCCTGACAGCGTCCCATCATGGAACGGGTTCTGTATTTCACACCTGTCATAGTATCTACACCTAATGGATTGTGGATTGCCTGAAGGATCTCCGCTTTTGTCACCTTTTCACATCGGCAGATCACTTCGCCGTAATCCGGGTTCTCCCTGATCAGTTCTGCCTGCTCTTCTTTTGTACACTGGGAGAAATGGCGTATTCCTTTTCTCGCTGGATTGAAATCCGGATTTTCTTCTAATGTTTCTCTCTCTTTCATCAGTTCAATGGCATATCTGGCAATTGGCACTGCTGCTGTCAGTCCCGGTGACTCAATACCAACCAGATTTAAGGCATGTGGCGCGATCTCATCTTTGATCTCGATCTTAAAATCCTGTATCACACCATTTTCATCTACCCATTTTGGCAGGATCCCGGAATAATTGCGGATATAATCTGCCTTATGGATACATGGCCACAGATCTGAAGCGCTTTCTGCCAGATAATCTATATTTTTCTGTGGTACACCGTAATAGTTAAAATCTGTCACCATATCTGCGTTAGGACCGATGATCACATTTCCGTCTGTAGTATTTGTCACATGAATTCCCATATAGGTGTTGCTTGGAACTGGATAAACAGGCATTGGAAGAAGAGGGCCTGTACGCTTATCCAGGATAATGTAATCTCCCTTGGAACCAATGATGCGGTAGCCGGTGATCCCAAGCATATCAGAGATCTTGCCGCAGCCAAGTCCTGCGCAGTTTACTACCCAGCGGGTCTTAAAGTTTCCTTTTGCTGTGGTGATTTCATACGTATCATCTTCCTGCCTCTGGATCGCTGTCACTTCGCATCCAAAATGATATTCTACGCCATTTTCATGGGCATTCTCTGCCAGGGCAATGGTATAGCCAAAGGGATCTACAATACCGCTGTTATGGGAAAACATGGCAAACTTTCCTACTACAGCAGGAACCAGCTCATGAAGGCGTTTTTCATCGATCAGCTCCAGGTTAGTAGCTCCGTTGTCTTTTCCCTGTTCTATGGTGCGTTTTAAGGTTTCCATATCTTCATCGGTATTTCCTACCAATACTTTACCGCAGCGGATAAAATGAAAATCCAGCTCTTTTGCCAGATCTCCCATCATCTTATTTCCTTCTACGCAAAGCTTTGCTTTTAAACTCCCCCTGTCATATGCAAAACCGCCATGGACAACGCCAGAATTCCGGCCGCTGGTCTCATTACATACGTCCAGATTTTTCTCCAGCACACCGATTTTCAAACGATACCGTGACAATTCTCTGGCCATGGCACTTCCCACTACACCACCACCGATGATCAGAACATCATACATCTCCTTCATTTTTACGCCTCCTGTGTTCAGCATTTTATTTCGTTTTAAATTCGTCCTATGAATATATCTCATTTTTATCATATAAAGAAGATAAAGTCAATGTTTTTCTGATTTCATCTTAATATTTATAGGATAAATTTAATCGTTGATGTCATGGTTTAAATGACCAACATAATTAAATTTGCAGACATATAAAAAAAGCAGCTCCTGCTCATTTTAAACAGGGCTGCCGAATATTAACCGCATTATGGTTCTGTTATGTTTCCTTTATGACTCTATTCTATATCGGTTATGGTTGTACATCAGGTGGAAATACATTTCCTGTCTTGCATCTTCTCCCCGCCCATCCCGGATGGCTTCAAAAATACGCCGGTGGGATAATAAAGTCTGCTCATATTCTGTTTCTTCTACAGAATCAGCAAAAACACGTACTCCTTCTGTGATCACCGGGATCAGATTGGTCATGACCCGGTTGTGGGAGCAGGTAGCGATCTGGGCATGGAACTGGGAATCTTTTTCGGAATAGTCTTTTTTATCCCGGATCAGTTCCTCCAGCTCTTCTAAGATGCGCTCCAGGTCTTTTATCTCTTCCTCTAAACCATTTTGCGCAGCAAGTGCTGCAAGTGCCGGTTCCAGGATCAGTCTTGCCTGAATCAGATCTTCTGTAAGCTGGCGCCTGTCATCCATCATAAAAAAGCCAAGTGGATCGTCTGCTACTCCATTTTTCTCGGAAATAAAGGTTCCTGATCCCTGACGGATAGTAACAATATTCCGGGACATAAGAATGCGAAGTGCCTCTCTTACTGTATTGCGGCCGACTCCCAGTGTTTCTACCAGTTCTGCCTCCGTAGGCAGCTTGTCTCCTGGGGCATATTCCTTCTGCTGGATCATTTCAAGGAGATTCTGGGCTGTTTTTTCTCCTAATGTCTGTTTTTCTGTTTGTTTCATACTTCCCGCTTTCTATGCTGTAACCCCTTTGATACAGGAATCCCGCGCTCATTATACTTTATAGATCTGGTATCCGGCTGCTTTTGACAGACGGTTCATAATGGCCTGTCCCAGATGATCCTGGGTAAAGCTTTCAGAAAAGATATAGTCTACTTTTAAATCATCAAATTCACGCAGCAGGGCATACAGGTTATGTGCTACAGACTCCTGGCTCTTTCTGGCGCCAATGCTGCGTACCTCACCCTGGGGATAACGTGATCTTGACTCATCGGTGCAGATGATACCAACTTTACAGCCTGCATCGATTTTTTCTTTTGCCAGCTTCCACACAGTTTTCACCATTCGTTCCACCTGTTCCTGTGTCATGGCAACGGCTTCCCCTGTTTTTCTGGCATCTGCCACATTTGCAGGCTCTACTAAGGTCAGATCTGCCTTTGGAGCATAATGTTTATACTTCATACCAGGTGCTTTTGGACGCACGCCTTCTGCCATCGGTCCTAAAATAGCCGGGTCAATGGTAACTTCCCCTAAAACATCTTTTAACATTTCCATGGTAATAGCACCTGGGCGCAGAACTGCGGGAACATCACCGGATACATCTACAATCGTGGATTCCACACCGATCCCTACAGGGCCTCCATCAATGATCATCTCAATCTTGCCGTTTAAATCCTGCCATACATGGTCTGCTGTTGTAGGGCTTGGACGGCCGGAAGTATTAGCACTTGGAGCTGCCACCGGTACACCTGCCAGTGCGATCATACGGTTTGCAATGGGATCCACAGGCATACGGATGGCTACTGTATCCAGTCCGCCGGTAGTTGCATAAGGTACGATATCGCTCTTTGGGAAGATAATGGTCAGCGGACCTGGCCAGAAAGCATCCATCAGTTTCTTTCCTGCTTCCGGGATATATTTAACTAAAGGTGTAACTTCCGCAGCGCAGGATACGTGGGCGATCAGAGGATTGTCTGAAGGTCTTCCTTTAGCTGCATATATCTTTCCTGCCGCTTTCTCGTCCAAAGCATTTCCCCCTAAACCGTATACAGTTTCTGTTGGAAATGCAACAAGACCGCCGTCACGTAATATCTGGGCGGCTTCTTTTAATTCTTCATCATTTATATTTTCTGTGTCATTTATTTTGATTCGTTTGGTTTCCATGGTGATTTTCTCCGTTTATATATGCTTGTAGGCTCAGGTTCCCCGCGCTGACGCGCTCTACTGCCTGCTAACGCAGGCGGAGCCTTCGTTAATGGCTTGTGAAAAACAAATGTCTGCTGCGCAGCCGCTTGTTTTTCCCTACGCTCATTATATCATACCTTAGAAAGAAAAAACAGTCGTGAGAATCTTAACATTCTCACGACTGTTTAAAATCAGCCTGAAGCCTTTTATTTCTGCGCTGTTCCAATACGGACCAATGCACGGTGAAGCTTTGCTTCTGCCAGCTTTACCTCTTTGTCATCCATACTAGACTGGTTCAGTTTCTCTTCTGCCAGCTTTTTTGCCTTTTCGGCACGGGCTACATCAATATCTTCGCTCCACTCCCAGGTAGTAGGGATCAGACGGCATTCGCCGTTCATCATGGTCAGCATTCCGCCGATGCAGGCTGCTTTCCTATCAGTTCCGTCCTCTAATACCACATGAGCGGTTCCCATTCCTATAGCCGTACAGTAATTCATATGGCGGGCCAGAATGGCAAGGTCTCCGTGGATGGTACGGCAGGATACGCTCTGTACCTGACCGTCAAATACATTTCCGTCCATGGTCGCGATCTGTAAATGGAAGGTCGTCATATACCTGTTCCTCCCTTCTACTGCTGCTGTTTTGCTTTTTCGTATACATCATCAATGGTACCGGCAAACAGGAAGCAGCTCTCCGGAATGTCATCGCATTCGCCGTCTAAGATCTTCTTAAATCCGCGGATGGTTTCTTTTAACGGCACGTACTGGCCCTTCATACCTGTGAACTGCTCTGCTACGGAGAAGCTCTGGGACAGGAATCTCTGTACCTTACGTGCTCTGGATACGGTCAGCTTATCTTCTTCAGAAAGTTCATCCATACCCATGATAGCGATGATATCCTGCAGTTCCTTATAACGCTGCAGCACTCTCTGTACAGAACGTGCTACCTGATAATGCTCTTCGCCTACTGTCTCAGGAGACAGGATACGGCTGGTAGAATCCAGCGGATCTACTGCCGGGTAAATACCCTGGCTGGCAATATCACGGGAAAGTACGGTGGTTGCATCCAGATGGGTAAATGTGGTTGCAGGAGCCGGGTCAGTTAAGTCATCTGCAGGCACGTATACAGCCTGTACAGATGTGATAGAGCCCTTCTTAGTAGAAGTGATACGCTCCTGTAAAGCACCCATTTCTGTTGCCAGTGTTGGCTGGTAGCCTACTGCTGAAGGCATACGGCCAAGCAGTGCAGAAACCTCAGAACCAGCCTGGGTGAAACGGAAGATGTTATCGATGAACAGCAGCACGTCCTGATTCTTAACATCACGGAAGTATTCTGCCATAGTCAGTCCGGAAAGGGCAACTCTCATACGTGCGCCCGGCGGCTCGTTCATCTGACCATATACTAAGGCAGTTTTATCGATAACACCGCTTTCCTGCATCTCTCCGTAAAGGTCATTTCCTTCACGGGTACGCTCTCCTACACCGGTGAATACGGACAGACCGCCGTGTGCAGTTGCTACATTGTGGATCAGCTCCATGATAAGAACTGTTTTACCTACACCGGCACCGCCGAACAGACCGATCTTACCACCCTTTGCATAAGGGCAGATCAGGTCAACGACCTTGATACCTGTTTCCAGGATCTCTGTTGCCGGTGTCTGCTCCTCGTAAGATGGAGCCGGACGATGGATCGCCCAGCGTTCCTTTGCCTCTGGAGCAGGCTTATTATCTACAGGATCGCCTAACAGGTTAAATACACGTCCCAGGCACTCATCGCCTACAGGTACGGTAATAGGGCTTCCTGTATCTACTGCGTCTGTACCACGCACAAGTCCGTCTGTGGAACTCATAGCGATGCAGCGCACTACGTCATCACCGATCTGCTGCGCAACTTCTGCTATCAGCTTATGACCGTTGATGTCGATCTCAATTGCGTTCAGCAATGCAGGCAGTTCCCCTTCCTTGTACCGGATATCCAGTACCGGTCCGGTAACCTGCACCACCTTTCCAATGTGTTTCTCTGTCATATATCTATCTCCTCTTTAAGGCTCCTCTGCACCAGCTACGATCTCAGTGATCTCCTGGGTTATGCTGGCCTGACGGGCACGGTTGTAATACAGGCTGAGCTGTTCGATCATCTCTCCTGCATTCTTGGATGCAGCATCCATGGCAGTCCTTCTCGCTGCCAGCTCACTGGCAACAGACTCACACATGGCACCATATACCATACCAGCCAGATACTCCGGCACGATGGCGTCAAACACCGTTTCGCTGTCCGGCTCATATAAGATCAGGGAATGGATCTGTTTCATATCCTTTTCTTCCCCTGAAAGGTCTTCTAACGGAAGCATGGATGATACATCCGGCTTCTGGGAAAGCATAGAGACAAAGTTGGTATAGCCCAGAGCTGCATGGCCAAATTCCCCGGCCTTAAAAGCCCTGCACAATAAAGCTGCGATTTCAAAGCAGTCGGATACAGAAATATCTCCTGCTTCTGCGAATTCTTCAGTTACCAGTTCTATGCCCCTGCGTTTGTAATATTCCACTGCTTTCTTTCCGATAGGAAGTACACAGTAGTCTTTCCCGGCAGTCTGGCTCTCCATTTCCTTGAACAGGTTGGAATTGTATCCACCTGCCAGTCCTCTGTCACCGGCGATCACTACATAGCACCATTTTTCGTTTTTGCTCTTCTTTGTATATACAGAAGAAAGATCTGTGTTGCCTGCAGCGATCTGTTCCAGTGTGTTTTCCAGAGTGTGGAAATAAGGCCGGCTTGCATCTGCCCGTTCCTTTGCCTTACGCAGCTTGGAGGATGCCACCAGTTCCATTGCTTTGGTGATCTGCATGGTGCTCTGTATGCTCTTCATACGGAGCTTCACGGCTTTCATATTTGCAGCCATGTGTTCCCTCCTTATACTTCATATCTTCAGCCCCCGCTCCCCGAAACAGGAGAGCAGGAACCCGATATCACTATTATCTGGTCTTTAAAAACCGGTCAGTATAGTCAGCAAGAGCAGCTTTTAACTTCTCTTCTGTTTCGCCTTCCAGTTTTCCGGTAGTACGGATACCTTCCATAGCAGCCACGCCCTGTGCATCACTGTCAAGGAATGTATAAAGACCTTCTTCGTACGCCTGGATATCTTCTACTTCTACACTGGTCAGGACACCCTTTACTACCGCATACAGGATCGCTACCTGCTTCTCTACAGGTACAGGTGTGCTTCTTCCCTGTTTTAAAACTTCCACGATACGTGCGCCCTGTGCCAGACGTGCCTTAGTGTCTGCATCCAGGTCAGAACCGAACTGTGCGAAGCTCTGCAGCTCTCTATACTGGGAGTATACCAGTTTCAAGGTTCCGGCAACCTTCTTCATTGCCTTGATCTGTGCATTACCACCAACTCGGGATACGGAGATACCAGGGTTTACAGCAGGCATGATACCGGAGTGGAACAGCTCTGTCTCCAGGAAGATCTGTCCATCAGTAATGGAAATAACGTTGGTAGGGATGTATGCAGATACGTCACCTGCCTGTGTCTCGATGATCGGAAGGGCTGTAAGAGAACCGCCTCCCTTTTCATCAGAAAGCTTTGCTGCACGCTCCAGTAAACGGGAGTGCAGATAGAATACGTCACCAGGATAAGCTTCACGGCCCGGTGGACGGCGGATCAGAAGGGAAAGTGCACGGTATGCAACCGCATGCTTACTTAAGTCATCATAGATGATCAGTACGTGTTTTCCCTTGTTCATAAAATATTCACCCATTGCACAGCCTGAATAAGGTGCAATGTACTGTAATGGGCTTGTCTCAGATGCAGTTGCAGCAACAACAATGGTATAATCCATAGCGCCGCCTGCCTGCAGCTCAGATACCAAGCTGGCAACGGTAGAACGTTTCTGTCCGATGGCAACATAGATACAGATAACGTCTTTGCCCTTCTGGTTTAAAATGGTATCTGTAGCAATAGTAGTCTTACCAGTCTGTCGGTCACCGATGATCAGCTCTCGCTGTCCTCTTCCGATAGGGATCATGGAGTCGATCGCCTTGATACCTGTCTGTAATGGTTCCTTAACCGGCTGTCTGTCACAGATGCCGGGTGCCGGTGATTCCACCGGTCTGTATTCAGTTGTCTCAATAGGGCCTGCGCCATCGATCGGCTGGCCGATGGCATTTACAACACGTCCGATCATTGCCTCGCCTACAGGTACGCTTACTACCTTTCCTGTACGCTTAACTGTCTGTCCTTCACTGATCCCCTGATCAGAACCGAACAGAACGACGGAAACGCTGTTTTCTTCCAGGTTCTGGGCCATTCCGAATGTACCGTCTTCAAACTCCAGCAGCTCTCCTGACATACAGTTGGTCAGGCCGCTTACTCTGGCAATACCATCACCTACGATCAGAACGGTTCCTGTTTCGCTCTGCTCAATAGCATTCTGGTAATATTTGATCTGGCTTCGGATGACTTTGGATATCTCTTCCGGTTTTAATTGCATTCCATTCACATCCTTTATACGATGATTTCCGTAACGTAACTTTTATTAATTTAATACAGTTACTCCGTAATTTTCTTTTTAAGCCTTGACAGACGTTCCTGAACAGTGCCGTCAAGCTGCTTTCCTTCTAACTCTACGCGGATACCGCCAAGTATGGCGCTGTCCGTTTTCTGTGTAAGAAGGACGGTCTTGCCGCTGATTTTTTCCAGTCTTTCTTTTAATGCCTGTGCCTGTGCTTCTGTAAGGTCTACTGCAGTAGTGACCACTGCTTCCGCAATGTTGTGATCCTCGTTGTAGCGTGCCTTAAACTGTCTGCAGCTGTCACGGTATTCCCGCAGCATGCCGCTTTCGCATAACAGCTTTAAGTAGTTTAACAGATACAGGGAAAGCTGTCCTTCAAAAGCCTTGTCCAACAGCCCTACACGTTCTGTTTTGGGAATGGATGGCTCAGAAAGAAGAGTCAGATAATCCGGGTTCTCTTTGAAAAGAGCCATTATCTGCTCCATCTGTGGAAGTATCTCCTCTGTCAGCTTTTCTTCTGCGGCAAGGTCATAGAGACTGTCCCCATAGATCTTTGCGGTCTTGGTCATGATGCCTCACCTACATTCTCAATAAACTCGTCGATCAGCTTCTTATGGTCTTCTTCTGAGATCTCGCGCTCAATCACCTTGCCGGCAATATCCATGGCAATGCCGCCGATCTCATTTTTAATGTCATTAACTGCCTTCTTCTTCTCCTGGGCGATATCAGCCTCAGCCTTTGCCTTGATCCCTGCTGCCTGTGTCTGGGCTTCCTGGATCATGGCCTCACTGCGTGCTGCAGCGTCCTTCTGGGCATTCTGGAGAATGGAATTTGCAGTTTCTTTTGCTTTTGCCATTTCAGCTTCATAATCAGCCTTCATGGCATCCGCTTCTTCCTTTGCCTTTTTCGCATCCTGGATCTGAGAATCAGCCAGTGCTCTTCTCTTCTCGATGATCGCGCATACCGGCTTGAACAAGAATTTCTTGATCAGCCAGCACTGGATGAACAGGTTGCAGATCTGGGCAATGAAAGTCCACGGTATGATCGTTACTAATTCCTGTGTTTCCCGCATCTTTCTACCCTCCTGTCTGTGGAAACCGCCTTCTGTTTTTGTGAAGTCTTCACATATTTATATATGCAGACTTTGAAACAGTAAGTGTTTCGTTAAACTTAGGACAGGTAGTTCATGAAAGTACCAGGTGCTACGAAGATCAGAAGCAGACCGGTAACGAAACCGTAAATACCTGTGGTCTCTGCGATAGCACAACCAAGTAACATGGTGCTGGTTACATCGCCTTTGCACTCTGGCTGGCGTCCGATTGCTTCCAGTGCCTTTGCAACTGCGTTACCTTCACCAATACCAGGTCCGATACCTGCGATCAGAGCAGCACCAGCGCCGATAGCACAACCTGCTAAAGCAATACCTTTTGCTAATAACTGAAAATCTGTCATAATAAATTTCCTCCTAGAATAATGTGAATAATATCTTTGATAAGATTTTCTTACTGCGTGTTTTTAACCTTCTGCCGCATTTGCAATATACATGATCGTCAGCATACTGAAAATGAATGCCTGCATGAAACCGGAGAACCAGTCAAAGTAGACAGACAGAATAGCCGGAACACCCACATCAAGGAATGGGATGCTTCCTAAGACCTGTCCCAGCGCACCTGGCAGCCAGCCAAGAAGCGCCGATGTTGCTACCGCCAAAGCTGCATAGATCAACCCGTTGATAACAACGCCAGAAAGAATATTTCCAAAGTGACGGCACGCCATACTTACCGGTGTTGCCAGCTCTGACAGGACATTAAATGGTGTCATGACCGGGATCGGGGTGGTAAAGCCCTTTAAGTATCCCAGTATGCCGCCAGCCTTGATCTTATTGGAAGTGATCATAATGAACACTACCACTGCCCAGGCTGCTTCTGTGGAAAGATCAGCTGTAGGGCTTCTCAGACCGGTAAGGCTGATAAGATTGGAAACTACACTGGTCGTAAACAAAGCTGCCACAAATGGGATCAGGTTATCAAACTTTGTTCCGCCGGTATTATTTCTCACAAACTTCTGTGCCTGTTCTACCAGCATCTCGGCCATTGCCTGCCGTTTGGATATATTCTCTACCTTCAGGTCTCTGGTAAGCCAGATACACAGTCCCGTAATAAGTATCATTACGATCCAGCTGACCACCAGTGTTTCGGATATCAGGAAATCGCCAAGGACAGGTATGCCTGTAGGAATCCTGAAATAAACCGCAGCACCTGAAATATTAAAATTCATATCCGCATTTTCATCTCCTTTCTTATAAATTTGGCTTTGCTTTTATTATTCCCAGAATGTTAATAAGCTTAATGCTCAAACTTGGGAAAAACAGCGGTATAATGCCCGCCGCAGCATTAACAAATGGTAATACCATTGCCAGAACGATCCACAGCAACTGTGCCATGGAACGGTATCTGTAACTTATTTTCATGCTTTTGTAGGCCTGTTCATCATTCTGTTCTCCAGATGCGATCTTCTGCACCGTAAGTCCCATAATAAAAAAATTGCCTACTGCAACGGCCGCACCAATGATGCCGCCAAGCACTACCTTATAATCAAAGGGTACTGCTTCCGGAAAAAGTTTATGGCAAACTGCAAAAGCGACGATCATAACAATCGTTCCTGCGCCGCTCCAACATGCGATATGTCCTGTTTCTTTCTTTACTGCCGGCTGGATCTTCATGTTTCTACCTCCCTGCTGCACGGATGTGCATTCTCGGATCATACATGCCTGTTAAATGCTCTCTCATGTTCTCTGTTCTTTTTCTTCTTCTGTGTCTTCATAATAGCCAGATATAATTTATATGCCGTCATAAAGGAACCCCCAAGTCCCATGATAAAACCAGGGATATAGATCCATCCGCCGATCATAAAACGGCTGTTAAGCCAGCTGCATAAAAAAAGGCAGATCAGCAATGGCGCCGCCAGGGAAATTCCCATCTGACCGATCAGAGAAAAGTTTCTCAGAATATACTGCCAGTCTTTCATGGACCATCTTCCTTTCCTTGTCAATAGTATATCAAACTTTCCGGTATTTTTTGTTGTTTTTTTATAAATACAATCGAAAAATGGCGAAACTATCCCCACAGATTTTGTACAACTTTAATAGATTATACTCGATATCACTTAAATAAGCAATGGCATTTTTTGCATTTTTTGCAATTTTTTTTAGACATTCTAACTTTTTTTGTTCGTTTTGTCTTAACAATTTCCATTCAGCCGTTACATTTTTCACGAAGTCCTTGTTTTCTTTTTGACAATTTTTCCCAATATCTCTTTTACATCCCTTTTCCAGGCCTTTTTCCTTGCCCGCAAGTTATAATTATGTTACAATCCGGTATCACAGGGGCAAAATACCTTTTGACCCAACATCATTTTAGTAGGAGGAATTTTATTTAATGGAAATCATCAAATTGATTGGTGTACTCATAGTCGTGATCGGCTTTATCCTTAAATTAGACACTCTGGCTGTAGTTGTAGTAGCAGGTCTTGCTACCGGACTGGTTGCCGGAATGAGTCCTATGGATATCCTGAACACACTGGGCACCGCATTTATCACCAACCGTACTGCTACCCTTTTCATCCTCACTCTGCCTGTGATCGGCTTATGTGAGCGAAACGGGCTGAAAGACAAGGCCGTAGACTTTATCCGTTCCTTAAAGAATATGACCACAGGAAAACTGATCGCGATCTGGCAGGTTATCCGTACCTTTGCCTCTGCTTTCTCCCTGCGTATCGGCGGCCATCCTCAGTTTATCCGTCCGCTGATCAATCCTATGGCACAGGCAGCAGCTGTAGTACAGTATAAGGAACTGGATGAAAAATCAGAAGACCAGATCAAAGGAATGTGTGCTGGAAGCGAAAACTACGGCAACTTCTTTGCTCAGAACTGTTTTATGGGATCTTCCGGAACGCTTTTAATCGTGTCAACCTTAAGCGAACAGAGTTATCCTGTAGACGCACTCCAGATCGCAGGACAGTCTGTTCCTATTGCTGTAATCTCTGCTGTTGTAGGTGTGATCTACGCCCTGATCTTTGACCAGATCTTAAAACGCCGTCTGGCATCCAAAGCCGCAAAGGAGGACAAATAATATGACCTGGACCATAAGCACCATTGTTGCAGAGATCTTCTACTGCATCATCGGACTTATTTTTATCGCAACCGGCATGAAAGCCTTAAAAGACGATACCTGTGCCAAAAAAGGTACTACCGCTCTTTTCTGGTTCATTCTTGCATTTACCTTTATCGCAGGACCTTATCTTCCAAAATGGATCACAGGACTGTGTGTTGTATTCTTAGCTGTGCTTACTGCATTTAAGCGCGTAGCTCCAAGTAAAAGTGATATGCCGAAAGAGACCGAAACCCGTGCCGCTGCTGACAAATTAGGCTACAGCGTGTTTATCCCACCGTTAGTGCTGGCTGTAAGTGCTGTTTTAGTTGCTACCTTCTTAAAGGTACTGGGCGCCAACAATGCCATCGGTATCTCCGGTGCAATTGCTCTGATCGCTGCCTTTATCATTTTCAAGCCAAAAGCGGTTTATGCCGTAAAAGACTGCACCCGTCTCACTGACAATGTTGGTGTTACCGGCATCCTTCCTCAGGTCTTAGCCGCACTTGGCTCTGTATTCACAGCTGCAGGTGTGGGTGATGTGATCGCAGGAGGCGTAAGCGCTGTGATCCCGGCCGGAAACCTGTTTGCCGCTACTGCGGTTTACTGTATTGCCATGGCTTTATTTACCATGATCATGGGTAATGGTTTTGCCGCTTTCTCTGTTATCACAGTAGGTATCGGTATCCCGTTTTTGATCGCTCAGGGCGCTGATCCGGTAGTAGTAGGTGCGCTTGGCCTGACCGCAGGCTACTGTGGTACTTTAATGACTCCTATGGCTGCAAACTTCAACATTCTGCCTGCAGCACTTCTTGAGACAAAGAATAAATACATCGTTATCTTAAGCCAGCTGCCGGTTGCACTTGTTATGCTTGCTGTTCACATTGTATTAATGTATATGCTGGCATTTCGTTAAAATATTGTTTTTTTCTGCAAACAATGGGCAAAATAAATCTAATTTTTAACGAAGTTTACCGCGCAAATCTTAAAAATTTTTAGAAAATTTCTTCGGAAAGGATGAGCATTTTTATGAAACTTCTTCTCACTGCATTTGACCCCTTCGGCGGCGAGCCGATCAATCCGGCTTTAGAGGCTGTAAAACTGGTTTCTGATACTGTCGGTTCTGTCCAGGTAGTCAAGCTGGAAGTACCTACTGTTTTCGGTAAATCCATTGATAAAGTAGCAAAAGCCATTGAAACTGAAAAACCAGACGCAGTTCTGTGTATCGGACAGGCCGGCGGCCGTTTTGACCTGACCCCGGAGCGTGTTGCCATTAATTTAGATGACGCCCGCATCAAAGACAATGAAGGCAATCAGCCCATCGATGTGCCGATCTTTAAAGACGGTGCTCCTGCTTATTTTGCCACTCTTCCTATTAAAGCTATGGTACAGAGCATCCGAAATGCAGGACTTCCTGCCAGTGTTTCTAATACTGCCGGAACCTTTGTATGCAACCACCTGATGTACGGTGTTCTCTACACTCTGGCTAAGAATTACCCGGGAGTACGGGGCGGCTTCATGCATGTTCCATTTATCCCAAGCCAGGTCGTAAACCGCCCGGCTGCACCATCCATGAATTTGCAGGATATTGCAAGGGGTATTGAAGCTGCCATCGCTGCCATTGGTGAAAATGAAAGTGATATTGCTGCAGCAGAAGGCGCTACTCACTAATTGTCAGGCGATTTAGAGATCACCACCATGTGCAAACACATTTACAGCAATTTTTTATTTTCAACAACGAAAGCCATCCGTGTGCATTGCAAAATAAGTATTGTAATGCATACCGATGGCTTTCAGCCTTTCAACAATATATCTTTTTTTCTATTACTTTCGCTTTCCGGTATAACGCCTCATGTTTTCTAAAAGCCTCCAGGCAGCGGCATTTTCCATAGGATGCCTGATAGCGCGCCTCCACACTGACGATTTCGTCTTCCTTCACTCTGGAATCTGCATAAAAAAGAACTTCAGCCTCAGTCAGCGGACCATCTTCCTGAATTTCCGGATCATGATGTTTCTCCACCAGATCTGCAATCTCATAGTACCCTTCTCTCCGTAAAATGTCTGCCCCCTTTAACGCATGCAGTCGTTCTGTCCGAAGCATGTCATGAACCAGAGCTGCTTTCTGGATCAAATCCCAATCAAGCTTTTTTTCTTTCAAAGAAGGTTTCAGAGTCTCTGCCATTTCTGCTGTTTTTTTCATATGAGCTATGATCCATTCTGGAACATTGTACACCTGATAAAGTTCCTTCAATTCTGGTTCGTTTAACAGACAGGACGGTTTATATCCGCAGCGTTCAACACAAAGATTCTCTCCATCGTCCAGCAAAATCGCGGAACTGATATTAGCCGCTCCCAGCTTTCTGTAATCATTAGTTGACAAACCAAGCAGTTTACACAAAAAGGCACGGATCGCGCCAGAATGGGATACAATGATCAGATTTTCTTTTGTTTCCTGTCTGAAACGGTTCAATCCTTTCTCCAAACGGACTCCTGCTTCATAAATTGATTCGCCTTGTGGAAAATGGAAATATCCAAGTGCTTTTCCCCGTTCTTCAAACAGCTGGTGTTCGTTGAGCTTTATTTCTTCAAATGTCCGATTTTCCCACAAACCAGTATCCACCTCATTCAGATTTTCATCAAACCGGATATTTCCGGAAATGACTTCTCCTGCGCCTTGCTGGATATAGTTTGCCGTACAGCTGGCACGTTGTAAAGTTCCGGATGCCAGTACCATAGAGGCTTTTCGTCCTTGCTGTTTTCTTGCAATCCACTCACCTAATTCCAATATAGAGGGAACAAATGCTTCATCAAGGGGCAGATCGGTATGTCCAATGCATCTGCGCATCTTGTCTTCCTGTTTTACTTTTCCATGTCTGACCAGATATATCTTTCTCAAAATAACTCCTTTTCCCACTGTTTTTCCATTTTCAATGGAAATGTCCACCTGCTCCGCATTTCGTTATGCAGCATTACCAGTTTCTCGAAATCTTCTCTGGTATCTGCATCCATTAATGTCCCCTGGTCCTCCACATCTACATACTGAATGGGAATTCCTGTTGCATTTAGTGCTCCCCTCAATCCTTCTTCACCCTGATAGGAAAGAATCGCCGGAATTAATTCACGATGAACGGAAATCGGATGCCCGCTTCTTCCCTCGCATCTGGGAGCTACGATTTCTGCATTCTGGCTTAATACTTTTTTTACCGTATCATCTGTAAAAAATGGAATATCCGCCGGACAAAAGAGCACTTTATCGCAGCGATTTTGTAAACGGCGGAATCCGGTCCTGGCAGATTCAAACATATCCGTATGTTCATACTGTTTGTTTTCCACAAATTCAAGATCCAGATAATCTAAATACGCTTCCAGCTGCCTGCTGCGATATCCTGTGACCATTACAATATCCTGTATTCCTGCTCTTTTAAAATTGATCACTACCCTTTCTGCCATGGTAAAATTTCCAATTTTCATCATTTGCTTAAATTGTTTCATTCTTGTAGACATTCCTGCCGCGACAATGACTGCACCTGCTTTCACTGAAATTCTCCTTTCCTGCCCTCCATTTCGTACACACTTTCTATAAAAAATAATAATCGATTTTTTCGGTGAATGCCTGTAGTGCAGACTACATATCTGCGTTTTTTTAATCCTGATATTATCATATTTGTATGTGATATTTTTATCAAAAGGTGGTATGATAGATATTAGAAAAAATATACTCTCGAAATCTTTTGCAGCGCAATTTCACAAGAAGATTCCGAGAGTATATAAAAGGGGTGGGGAAAGCTAAAAATGGAGACTGAGAACACACAATTCATGCAAGAACAATATCATATTCTCCGCATTAACCGCAGCATCGAACGTCTTGAAAAGCTTGGCAGCAGTCACAGGTATCCGAAAGGTTATATCTTCGATTACCGTGAGCACAGTCCGGATTCCATCTACTACATAAAAAAGGGTCGGATCATGGCTTACGAAGATACCTTTAACGGAGAACATCGTGTCTATAATATTATGCGCAATGGTTCCTTATTTTTAGAAGAATACGTATTATTTCCAAAACCATGTCCGATATTATTTGAAACCATTACAGATTCTGAACTGTTAAAGATCAACCGGTGTGACCTGATCCGGGCATTCAAATCAAATATCGACATTGTTCTCGATATTCTTGATTCCGTGTGCAATAAATTCTGCGCTTCCATGGAGTCCCAGCGCATCGGAGCCAAACAGACAGCCGAGTGGAAACTCTGCCGGATGCTGATCAGTGATTTTGAGAATTTCGGAAAACCTTATAAAAATGGCATGCTCTTAAAAGAACGCGTCAGTCACCAGATGTTAGCCGATATTCTGGGAATGAACCGTGTTACGGTAAGCCGCAAATTCAAAAAGCTGCGTGATCTTGGACTAATTTCCCAGCAGGACGGATATCTGTATCTTCCTGACATCAATGCCTTTCTCGACTATATGGATCAGTTGGAATTATTACAGCCTGAATAAAAGAACTTATTTTATTTTTTTCGTGATTCAAGCTTCTTAGTTTCCCTGAAAAACAAAATACCTGCAACCAGAGCCATGGCCAGGTCCGAAACTGGTCCTGCCCACAATACGCCATCCAGCCCCATATAACGGGGAAGTAAAACCAGGAGCGGTGGAAAAAATATAACCTGACGTACCAGAGAGATCGTAATAGACTGCTTTACCTTTCCCTGAGAGGAAAAAAATCCCGCCACAGAGGTTTGCAGGCCAAACAACCCGATGCATAAATAAAAAATGCGGAAAAATCTTCCTGCAAATTCATAGTACAAAGCATTTCCTGCTCCAAAAAAAGATGTGATCTGCACTGGAAACAACTGATAACAGAAAAACACCAGCCATCCCAGTGCAAAAACCAGCCCCACGACTTTTTTGGCTGCCTTTGCCACCCGCACATAGTTTTTCTTCCCATAATTATAACTGGCAATCGGCTGCAGGCCATTGGTAAGACCAACGATCATGGCGGAAGCCAAAGTATTCACCTTACTGGCTACACCTGCCACGGCAAGACAAATATCACTTCCATAGACTGATGCCGCTCCATACATCCGCAGCGCATTATTTAAGAAGATCTGCACGATAGCCTGTGTTCCGAAATTGAATGCAGGTCCAGCTCCAATGGCCGCCATTTTCAAGTATAATTTTCCATTCGGTCTAAAATCCTTCAGTGAGAGATCAAATGCCTGAAAGCGGTACCGCAAATACCACAAAACTATGACCGCACTGACTGTTTCCGCCAGGAAGGTCGCCCAGGCTGCTCCCCGGATTCCCCATCCAAAGCAAAATATGAACAAAAAATCCAGCACAACATTCACCAACGATCCCGTCACAATGCATGCAAGGGAAAAATTCGGTGATCCATCTGCACGTATGAGAAAAGTTCCTGCCGCTCCAATAATTGCACATACAAAGGAAAGTGCTGTTATCCTTGCGTATTCCAGCGCATACGGCATCACCGTTTGGGTACAGCCAAACAAAATCAAAAGCGATTTGGTCCACAAAAGCATAGGAACCGTGACAAGCAATCCGCAAAGGATCATCAGACCAAGTCCACCTCCCACACATGCTCTAGCCTCTTCTAATTCTCCGTTCCCGCGATGAAGATTCATAGCATTGGAAGAGCCTACTCCGCACATCAAAGACAGTGCGCTGATCAGCGTCACAGCCGGAAATACCACATTTGTTGCCGCATTCCCGACTACACCAAGCACATGCCCGATAAAGATCTGGTCTACGATATTATAAAGAGCTGTGACCAGATTGCTTGCCAGTGCCGGAATACAAAATCTGATCAGGAGCTTTTCAATTTTTTCTGTCTCAAGAGGATTCGTTTTCATTTCTGATTTCCACACGTTTCTCCATATCCTTTTTCAAATCTTCTCTTCTCCGATCCAGCTCCTTTTTTCCTTCTTCATCAGTCACCGCACTGTCCAGGATCAGGCGAAGAGCTTTATCTCTTTTTAATTTCCAGTTCAGGGCTTCCGGATCAATATTGGCTTCTGCTTCTTCCGGAGCAATCCCATACTGATCCGCCAGTTCTTCAATAAACTGATGAGCCTCATCCGGGTGGATCTTTAGTCCTTCTTTTTCAGAAACCGCATCCAGCAAAAGATCCATGCAGACTTCTTTTGCAGCCTGGACACTTCTCTGATTTTTCCACTGTTCTTCGGTCAATTCCAGTGATCCCAGATAAGCTTTGAATAACTCTTCCATGATTTCATCCGGCTTCATTTTTGCCTTTGCTTCGGCCCGTTTCTGAATGATCCCGTCGACTTTCTGCTCAAAATCATCTGGAAGACTGTGATACCGCTCTGCCATCACCGTGACCTGTTCTTTTAAAAATGCTTTCCAATCCATCTCCTGCTCTGCGGAAGCAGTCTGAAGCATCAGATCCATGGCCTCCCTGCGTACCTGTACCATAGGTCTGCTCGCCCCGGCTGCTACATAAGCCTGATCCAGAATCACCAGCATATCTGCCAGCAGATGATATACCGCATCATTGTGAATACTAAGTTTTTCCTGTGCCATGATCGCCTGGATCTTCTGCTGGATCATAGCAGGCGGGATCTCACCTTTTAAATTTTCGCATGCTTTCTGGATCACAGCCTGCTCAAATTCCCGCTGCTGTTCCTTACGTACATATGGAACCGCAATGTTCTGGTATTGACCTAATGTTACTTCAGGAAATACCGGAGCTTTGACCTGGAAACTGACACCTCCGTCTGGATTATACTGTACATTTTCTACTTCCGGCTTACCAAAAACGCGGATTGTTTGCTCCTGCAAAAAACGGTGAAACATATTCGGAACTACAATAGCCATCGCCTCGTCATACAATACAGCCGGTCCATAAATCTTTTCCAGATCTGGTATTGATGCCATCCCAGGTGCGATTCCCATAACCGGGTAATGATCTGTATTTCCTATATAAGCTTCTTTTCTGGCTGCATCAAATTCCATTTTATCAATGGTCAGTGTAACATGAAGCATATGATTTTTAATCTGTTTTTTTTCAATATTCATAGGGCCATTCCTCTTAGATAATAACTTTCACTTTAACTTCCAATTTCATGTTAATGAAATCGTCGTGTCCGTTTTCCAGTTCCTCGATCTCTGCATCGGTGCATAAGGTGTCGTGGGTCAGTTTATGCCACATTCTGGACAACAATTCGATTCTCTTTTTATCTTCCGGCATCATATTAAAAAAATTAGTGTAGGTTTCCGTTCCAACCCGTTCAATCTTTTTGTATTGCTTAGTAATCCAGAGCATTTCTTCAATCGTAATATCATAAGGATCTTTTGGCCGAGCCTCAATCAGTGCCAGGTCATCGCCTTTTCTTCCATGAAAAATCTCAAAATCTTCGATTTCTTTATTCCAATATCCTGTTCCAATGATTGCTGCCAGTCTTCCCCCTTCCGCGTGAATATAAGCCTGACGTTCTGTTTCAATCAGCGGTAAAATTCTGGCCATCTGCTCCACAAGTTTCTCTCTCTTTTCTTCAAATAAATTTGCCATGATATCCTCCTGTTTCCTTAATGTTCTTTCTGGTATAACTCCTACAAAGCCCAATCCAGCTCTTTCACTTTCTTTTCTAATTCGATCTGTCGCTGTGCAAACTGCAATTCTTTATTGTGGAGATCATATTTCTCACATCCATAATGTCCAATATACCGGGCCGTGTCATAATTCGCTGTCAGTTCGGTCACAAAGATCAGGATCTCATCTCCCTCGCCAAAAGCTTCCTCACAAAATGTAAACGCATGCTCCAGTTTTTCCCCTGCTTTCTGCGCCTTTTCTTTTAACTCAGACACACTTTTTTCAAAAGCCCTTTTCATCATCGCATATCCGGATTCATCATCCATACTATGCTCCATCATCAGCTGCATTTTATTATTTTGCAGTGCGGTAATGACGCCTTGCAAGCAGATCTGTTTTTCCCGGGAAAGCGTAGATGCCTTTCGTCCCCTCTCCAGTGCTTCCATTTTCTCCGAAATTTTTTGTTCCAGCTGCTCTGTGATGCCCGGCTTTTCAAGGATCTCTTTACGGATTTCCTTAAGTACCTGCATGAGTCCATCCAGCGCATCTTCCATCTGGCACACTTCTTTCAGCACAGAAGTGATCGCGTCAAACAGCAATCCAAGAAAGCTTAGCCGTTCATCCATAGGTGCATGCTTTGCGCGGAATAAAATGTCCTCTCCAGATGTTCCATTCAGGATCGAATCAATCTGATAATCACTCTGGTACTTTCGAATCAGATCATAGTAGATAGAAAAATCTTTTGCGATCTTCTCATGCTGAATGTACTGCCCAATCAGCAATTCGTCTGCCGAAATACCATTTTCCTCATACAGCTTCATCATCTCCGAAAGATCTTCCCAGCCACGCGCCGTAACAAAATGTCTGCCATCCACCGTGCTTTCCACAAGATAGAAATCCTTTTTCCGCGCTGCCAGATATGTAAGGATCGCCGGATGGATCTGTTTCTGTGCAGCATATTGTTTCCAGGTCTCGTAATCTGCTTCCACATCGATCCGTTTTAACCGGTCCCAGGTTACAATGTCAAAGTCCCGTACCGATTTATTGTATTCCGGTGGATTGCCTGCAGTAACCACGATCCAGCCTTTCGGGATCCGGTGCTGACCAAATACCTTATATTGAAGGAATTGCAGCATGCAAGGTGCCAACGTTTCAGAAACACAGTTGATCTCATCTAAAAATAAGATTCCTTCCCTGATTCCTGTTTCTTTCATCAACTGATAAATTGCGCCAATAATCTCACTCATGGTGTATTGGGACAATTGATAGTGAGCCCCTTCAAATTCCTGATCTGTAATATAGGGCAATCCCAGTGCGCTCTGTCTTGTATGGTGCGTCATCGAATAGGAAACCAGACCTACTCCAAGCTCTGAAGCGATCTGTTCCATGATCGCTGTTTTCCCGATTCCAGGCGGTCCCATGAGAAAAACAGGTCTCTGTTTCTCTACGGGAATTTTATAATCTCCAAACTCATTTTTCGTAAAGTAAGCCTTCATAGCATATTCAATCTGTTCTTTCGCCTGTGCAATATTCATAAACTTCCCCTTCTCAGAAATCATATTTTGAAAAATGATCTATTTCCTTGTGTTTATTGCGATAATCCAAAAGAAGCGCTATGATATCCATTGCCTTTTTTTGCTGCGCATATTCCAGTATTTCAGATAATTCCTGCTGCTCTATGGAATCTGTATCCGTAAAATATTTCACAGCACGCAGCAGTTTTTCTTCAATCGCCCGCTGCAAAATATAATCCTTATGATCCACGATATATGCTGCATAATTCCTGCTTCGCTCTTTCGTAAAGCGCGTATAATTCTCACAAAATCCAAGCGTCACTGCCGTTTTATGAGCGATCGATGTAAAATCGTCCGGCACCATTCCGCAGACTGTGACCGTTATGATTCCGCGGATCCGGTCAAAGGGATCTTCCCCAAGGTCCACTACCTGATCTGACAGAATCCGAAGTTCTCTCAAATACTCACATCCCCGAAATGTTCCCGCTCCAATGGAAGTGACATTCTCCGGAATATAAATCTTGTGATATTTTGTATTTTCTGCAAACGCACCACTGGAAATCCGGTTAATATCCGTAGACACCTCAAGTTCCGTTTTTTCGCCAATATAGGCATACAGCGTAGACTTCTGAACAATAAATCCCTCTGCGTCTGCCAACCCTGTGCAAGCACCAAAGGCATTTCCGCCAATTTCCTCCAGAGAATCTGGAAAAGTGATCTCTGTCAACTCCACACACCTTGCAAAACAGTTTGAACCGATCCGCCGTAGTCCCATTGGAAGAACTATTTTTTTTAAATGACTGCAGGATTCAAAAACACCTTCTCCAAGCTCTGTTATACTCTGTGGAAGCTCTACGCTTTTTAGCTCCATGCACCTTCCCAATGCCTGATCGCCAATTTTCTGAACTCCTTCCTGAATAATAAGTTCCTTCAGGCCTTTGCATCCGTAAAAGGTTTTCATTGGAATCTCTTTTAGGAACCCTGGTATCGTCAACTTCTTAATTCCAAAACATCCATGAAAGACAGATTCTTCCAGTCTTTCCAGACTTTTGGGCAAAACCAGCTCCTCAAAATACCTGTCATTGGTAAAGGCCTGTCTCTGGATCTCTTTCACCGTGGACGGAAGCACCACATGCTTCAGGTTTGTGCATTCATAAAATGCTTCCACGCCGATCTTCTCTAATCCAGCTGGTATCAAAACCTGTTCCAGCTCATAACACCCTGAAAATGTCCGCTCCTGAATTTCCCTTACTGATCCCCGGAACGAAACCAGCCGCAAATTGGTACAGCTGAAAAACATCCACCCGCCAAGACTTTTAACACTGGAAGGAATCGTCACCTGTCTGAGGCTTCTGCAGCTGGAAAAAACACCATTTTCCAATACTTCAATTCCCTCATCCAGCTGTACAAAAGCCAGACGTGAGCAACCTTCCAGACAATGCCAGCCAATCGTTTTCACACTTCCCGGTATGGAGATTGCTGTCAGTCCGCTGCATCCCTTAAATGCCCTCCATCCAATATACTTCACACTGGAAGGAATCTCTGCCTCATAAAGAAGAACCCTCTCATAAAAAGCATCAGCAGCGATCATAACTGTTCCTTTTGGTATAATAGCCTTTCGAAGATTTCTCCTTGCTTTCACCAGCACCTTGCCGATAAACAGAAAATCTTCTTTCCAGTCCGTCTCATTTTCCGAATAAAACCGGTACCAAGGTGTTCTCGCAAACGCATCTTTTCCTATAAAAATAACATGATCCCCACCACGAACCTGAATAAGATTGACACACAGAAGAAAAGCTTCTTCTTCGATCTCCAGCACGCTTTCTGGCAATGTAATCTGGCGAAGTTCCCTGCAATCACGAAACGCCCCTTTACAGACCTTCTGTACACCCTCCGGGATCGTCACGTATGGCTCAGATCCACGATATTTTATTAATTCGTTCTGACTGATCTCAAATTCTGTACTGTTCTTCATATTTTAGCCCTTTTCCTCTGGCCGAAATACATCAGAGTTCTCGTATCTCGTCCTCTGTCATAAGCATTTTGATGACCCATGGCGGTATCTGCGGCAGGTCATATCCCTGATTCAGAAACACAAATGCCGCATCAAAGGACGGTGCCTGATGTGGAAACGCGCCATATCCATCCGTAAAATAAATCATTCCTTTTAAATTCACAAATTCGTGCTGCCGTTTTAATTCTTCAATTTTTGTAAATACCGGGCGAAAATCCGTTCCACCAAATCCTTTCAGAACCATATGCCGAATATACTCATCAAACTCTTCCTCGGATGTGATCCGCACATCTTCTTCCACACGTGCACCGCACTGCATGATGTGAATATTGATCTTGCGGAAAAAATTTTCGCTCTGCTTCAGAATATTCCATGTCTTCGTTACAAATTTCTGTACAATCTCTCCAGATACTGATTCGGAAGTATCGATCGCTATAACAAACTCCCGTATTTTCTTTACTTCTTTATATTCCAAAGGCTCCACAAGAGGCATTCTGTCATACAGCTTCATTCCATATGTATAAAAAATATAATCAAATTCATCGTCATTGATCTCAACATTCTCTCCTATTACAGAAAAGCGCCTTAAAAAGTCTGCATAATCATAGATCTCTTTGTTGATCTGGCGAAGTTGCTGCTGCATTTCCCCGGCTCCTTCACCGTAAGAGTCAGAAAACGTCTCCAGATCAACCTGGATCCTCTGCGCAATTTCCTTCCACTCCTGCTCCAGTACCTCCGGCTTTAAAGCAGCTTTTTTCTCATCACGCTCTCTGTCGCCTTCTCCTTCACCTCCCTGTCCACCGCCATCTTTGCTTTCTATTACTGCCAGCAATTGTTCTGTACTGTCCGTATGATCTCCCTCTTCCTCGTCTGGAAGTGAAGTATCTGAATCAGCTTGCTCCTGATCTATATTTTTACCGGTATCTTCTTCCTGTTCACCGGCATTATCTTCTGCTTTATTCCCATGCTCCTGATCGGAAATGGCTTTGTTATACCAGATGGAATGGTCATCTGCCATAAAATTCCTTCGTAACTGTTCTATATCCTCATCTGAAAGATTCTCTTTCATAAAAGACTGGTAAATCCATTCAGCAGACAATTTCGGAAGCTTTTCTTCCAGCTCCTTTAATAACCATATCTGCCTGATCTGGCGCTCACACTCTGTGCATTTTAAATGTAATTTATTGATCAGATTCTCAACTGCAATATCGCAGGCAAGATCCCATACCTTTGTGTCAATCTTTTTCGATACAAAAATATGGCGAAAAACACAATGCAAGATCACATGAAGATAGTCCCGTACCGGAATTTCTTTTGCCAGCCTAAACTGCCTGCAGATATGAACTGAATTATAATAAAGATTGATTCCATCAGTTGACATGGTAAGGGTATCCAGATCCTGGTCTGGAACGATCTTTACAAAAGCTGCCTCCATAAAACGCAGATGAATGAATAAGGTATGACGAGAAAGACTTAAGATCTCTTTTGCAAGCTCCTTAGCAGTCTTTGCCTGCTGATTTGCCTTAGCCGCAGCTTCATAGTTGTTCCCATAACCATGAGCTTTTAATAACTGAGCACTGCTGACTTCCCATTCTTTGTTATTACATTTTGAGGTTTTTTCATTTTCCATGAACCATCCATACCCTCATAACTATTTGAAAAACAAGGGCAAACCCATCACCTCACAAAGCTTTCCACGAAAGCCTTAAGGCTCGTGGTTCGCCCTTGTCGACTTTAACTAAATTTCAACATGTATTTAAAAATTTCTGTAACTGTTATACGTTGTATCTCTGTGGCAGCGGCGGCATCTTTGCAAATTTCTCCGGAAGATCTTCTGCACCAAATTCGATCTTTCCAGTTCTTTCATGCTCTCTTAACGCTCTCCACAGTTTTTCCGGTGTAATCGGAAGCTCTTTGATCACAAGACCAGTCGCATAGTTGATGGCGTTTCCAATTGCAGAACCAACTGGAGCGGTAGAACCTTCGCCTGCCTCTTTTGCTCCCATCGGCCCTTCTTCATCATATTCACTGCAGATCTTAGTCCTGATATTCGGCATATCCAGCGCAGTCGGGAAACGATAATCGCGGAAAGATGGATTTAAATGTCTTCCCTCTTTATCGTATACACACTCTTCAAAGCAGGTAAAACCTAAACCAAGAAGTACTGAACCTTCGATCTGACCTTCTACAGCGCGGATATTTAACGGACGTCCACAGTCGTGACCAAATACAAAATCATCAAGGGTCACCGCACCGGTCTCCATATCAACTGTAACCTTAGCTGCAGATGCAGAGAAGGAATATGCAGTTGCATAGTTACCAACATTCTTCACATAGATATCTTTATCACCTTCATGATTATATGCGCCCACACCGGCTACACAACGGCCAAAGTTCTTCTCTTCATAACCAAAGCATGCTTCGTTGAAAGAAATATTCTTTTCCGCATCACCTGGAATAAATACACGGTGATCTGCCATCTTAATATCCTGCGGCTTGCATCCCCATTCTTCTGCCCAATGCTTCAACAATTTCAGTTTCGCATCGCCAACTGCATGGTGACACGCATTTCCGCCAAGGAAGGTAACACGAGAACCAAAGGAACCTGCATCCCACGGCGTTGTAGTGGTATCAGACTGTACACACTTTACTTCATTCATGTTCAGACCAAGTTCTTCGGCTACGATCATGGTCATAACGGTATCACAGCCCTGTCCGATATCGTTTGCACCGGTAAATACAACAGCGTATCCTTCGCGGTTCAGCCTTACGATAGTAGTTGCAGAGCAGTAATGCGGAGTAACCAGAACCGGGAATCCAGTACCGGACATAAATCCGGATCCGGAGAAGCCAATCGCCTCACCGCTTCCCTTCGGATATCTCCAACGATCCTTCCAGCCAATCTCTTCTGCGCAGGCATCCATACATTCTTTGAAACGGCAGGATGTAAATTCCAGACCAGTAGGACCTGTGTAATTTGGTGTGATCTCATTCATATGTCTTAATTCAACAGGATCAATGCCAAGGTTGTTAGCAACCTCATCCATATGAATTTCATGGGCAAAATGAACCTGGCATGCGGAATAACCTCTCATCGCTCCAGATGCCGGATGATTGGTATAAGGTCTTCTTGCAGTCATGTCGATATTTTCCACTTTGTACGGGAAAGTCGCACAGATCAGGGAAAGCGTATTTGCCGCAATACCGGAACCGCCGTATGCACCGCCATCCAGGATGTGCTGGCATCTCTTTGCCAAAAGCTTTCCTTCTTTTGTAAAAGCAGATTCAATCTGGAAGGAAATTGGATGTCTGGTTCTGGTACATTTGAATACTTCGTCACGTTTAAGGATACATTTTACTGGATGTCCCAATCTTTCTGCAAATTTACATGGGCAAAGCTCATGGGCAAACACATCCAGCTTTCCGCCAAATCCGCCGCCAACCATGGGCTTGATCAGATGTACCTGGGATTCTGGAACGCCAAGTCCCCATGCAACCCAATATCTAGATACATATGCGCCCTGGGTTGTAGTCCAGATGGTATATTCTCCGTTTTCATATTTTGCGATCGCGCCGTGAGGCTCAATTGCCGCATGGACCATTTCCTGGGTCCTGTAATAGGATTTATCTGTATAATCTGCTTCTGCAAAACACTTATCCGGATCTCCCGCCTTCATGACAGTAAAAATAGAAAGGTTATTTGCGGTTCCCTCCTGATCAGCCGGATAATGAATCGGTTCCGCATCCAGTGCCATGGCATCAAAAGGATCCAGGATAACCGGAAGCGGCTCATATTCTACCTTTACCAGAGCAGCTGCTTCCGTTGCAGCCTCTTCCGTCGTTGCACATACGGCTGCGACTTCATCACCAACCATTCTGACCTTCTTACGGCATAATGGCTCTTTATCTGCTAATTCCTTGAACGCCTCCGGGTTGCCAAGATTATGACCCTCAGGGAAATCAGCTCCGGTCAAAAAGCCTTTAACACCCGGAACCTTTGCAGCTTCCGTAAAATCAATGCTCTTGATCAATGCATGGGCATAGGGAGAATGCACCAGTTTACAGTACCATGTATCTGGAAGATATACATCATCGGTATAAACTGCAGTACCGGTTACCTTGGCTTCTGCATCAATACGCACATAGGCATTTCCGCGACCTGCAAGAACATAATCTTTCGGATCTTTATAAACGCTTCTTACTTCACTCCAATATTCTTTTCGTGTCTGAGCCATTATTCACCTACCTCCTTTGCCATGATTTTAGCAGCAGAATCAATTGCCTCAACAATCTTCACATATCCTGTACATCTGCAAAGATTTCCTGCAATACCGTCACGGATCTCCTGTTCCGTCGGATGCGGATTTTCATGGAGCAGCGAAACGGCTGACATGATCATACCTGGTGTGCAGAAGCCACACTGCAGGGCCCATTTATCGATAAATTCTCTCTGGACCGGATGGAGAACGCCATCCTTTTTTAAACCTTCAATGGTGACCACCTCGTGTCCGTCTGCCTCTACTGCAAGCATGGTACAGGATGTAACAGCTCTTCCGTCCAACAGAATGGTGCAGGCGCCGCATTCTCCTTCTTCACAGCCGCGTTTTGTACCGGTAAGCAGCATCTGCTTGCGCAGAAAATCTACCATTGTAATATTGTCCTGAACGTACTCTTCTCTTTCATCACCATTTAATTTAAAACGAATGACTCTTTTTCCCATGTGATTACCCCCTTTCCTACGCCAGAGTTGCGATCGCTTTTTTGACCGCTCTCTTTGTATACACACGAATCATATCAACACGGTATTCTGCAGATGCACGGACATCACTGATTGGATGACATTCCTTGGAAGCTGCAATGCCACACTGTTCCAAAAGCTCATCCGTGATTTCCTTACCGATCAGAAGCTGTTCTGCATTCTTTGCGCGAAGAGGAGTGATACCAACACCGCCCATGGTGATGCGACAGTCCGCAACTGCGCTTCCGTTCATTTTAATCCAACATCCAACGCCAACAATAGCCAGGTCCATGGCTTTTCTCACAGAATGTTTAAAATAAGCAGATCCTTCATTTTTCTTTAATTCCGGGATCTCAATTTCCGTAACAATATCACCTGGCACCAAAACTGTCTTTTTCACGCCCTTAAAGAAATCATCCAACGGGATTTCCCGGATTTCTGACCCATTCTGAACTTTCACCTTTGCCTTCATCGCAAGCAGAATCGGAGCCGTATCAGCGGATGGTGAAGCATTACAGATATTTCCTACCATTGTGCCTTTTCTCCGGATCTGCGCAGATGCTACATAATGTGCCGCGTCTGATACTGCAGGCATTTTTTCTTTCACCAGTTTGGATGTCTGGATATCAAACAATCTGGTAAGAGCACCGATTTTTATTCCCCGTCCTTCTTCAAACTCGATGCCTTCAAGGCCCGTGATCCCTTTGATATCAATCACAGTCTCGGCCTTAATTACCTTTGCCTTCAGTAATAAGATTACATCCGTTCCTCCGGCCATAAGCACTGCCTTTGTTCCCTTTTCTCTGGCCAGTCTGGAAGCTTCTTCCACACTCCCGGCTTTGACATAATCAAATGCAGGTAAACTCATTCTTTGTTCCTCCTTCATTTATATAATTTTCGCAACATAAGTTTTTAGTGATTTAATTATACGGGAAAAAGAAATGATAAATCTGTAGCGTAAGCTACAATCTGATATTTCATTTTTCTGTTCACGTAAAAATTATGATTCTTTGACGTTGATTCACATATTACGAAGATTTTTGTTTTTGTAGCTTAAGTTACCGAAATCCTGATCTGTCCTGTGGTATATTGAAAAATGCAAATAAGTTTTTAGTAAATAATGAATAAAGGCATTTGCAGTTTTAATGAGATCATCATCAGCTGCAAATGCCTTTTTAACCACATTCACATGCTGTACCCAATCCCATGTGAATATGCAAATAAATACTATTATATTTTTTATATATTCCTAACAATTGTTACAATTCAACCTGTCCTACTCTGAATCTTGCTTTTTTCAAAAACTGTATTGTATAATAAAATAATGTTGGGGTCAAAAGGTCTTTTGCCCCCTATGATACCGGATTGTTTCGCACTGCGTGCTCTCACAATCCTAAAAACATTCATAATCCGCTCATTTTTCTATGAAAAATGGCTGCTTATTCATGTTTTTGGCGGGTCCCAAGGTCAAAAATCCTCTTGCAAGCAAGCTTGCATCGGATTCCTGACCTTTTGACCCTGGTATCATAAAATATTATTTTACACAGGAGAAATCTATGCGAACACTTATCATACTAGGCGCCGGTCAGTTTGGACGTTCTTTTGTCAGCCTGGTCAACCGAAACCAATTCCGGCTCCTTGCATTTGGCGATAACAATCAGACACTCTGGAATACTGGACTTTCTACCGCCCTTGGACCCGTCCCGGTCATTTCAGTAGAACAAGCAGCTAAACTTCAACCAGACCTCATGCTCATTGCCATAAGCGATGAGACCCGTACCCAAGCTCTGATGGACCAGGTTGTACAAGCCGGTTATCAAAATTCATTTTTAAAGCTTTCGGATCTCTCCCGAATCTTAGATATCCGGAGTGCCACACTTCACCGCATGGCAAAACGAATCACAGAGCAGGGCATTCCCGGAAGCATTGCTGAGCTTGGTGTATATCGCGGAGATATTGCCTGGCAGCTAAACGCCTTATTCCCCGAACGTAAATTATTTCTGTTCGACACCTTTAAAGGATTCGACGAAAAAGATGTAAAAACAGAAAAAGAGCATTGCTTTTCCAGGGCGGAAGTCCAAAACTTTTCAGACACCTCTGCTGACTATGTCAAAAGCCGACTTCCATTTCCAGAGCAGGCTCTTTTCTATCCCGGATACTTTCCAGAAACAACTTCTGGTCTTCCTGACAGAAGCTTTGCTCTGGTCAGCCTGGACACTGATCTTTATGAACCAATCCTGGCTGGACTTGAGTATTTCTATCCAAAACTCAGTTCTGGCGGAATGATCCTGCTGCACGACTACAACAATACACAGTTTCGCGGCTGTAAGGAAGCTGTCCGTCAATATGAGAAAAACAATGCACCACTTTTACTGGTGCCTCTCAGTGATCTGCACGGTACTGCAGTGATCATCAAACCGTGACTCTGCACCTTACACTAACACCCTTGATTCAAAATGAATCAAGGGTGCTCTCTTTCACTGTTTTTCTCATAACCAAATAGCCGCTGCACAGCTTATTTCAGACCAACATCCATACTTCCGGAACGGAATCCTTCCAGATCCATGGTAATATATACAAATCCCAGATCTTTTAAGTGTTTTACGATCTCATCTCCATGTTCTAACAGCTTTCCAAAAGAAGTCTTATCTGCCTCAATACGAACCACATTTCCATGAAGACGCAGGCGCACATTTCCGCCTAACAGTTCCCTTAAATAGCCTTCACCTATTTCGATCTGCTTCATTACATCATAATCAATTGGTGTATTATAAGGCAATCTGGTTGCCATACACGGAGTGGACGGACGGGATGCTACAGAAATGCCCCATTCCTTTGCCATGGCTTTTACTTCTGCCTTGGTAATATGCAGTTGGGCTAATGGACTGACGATCCCCAGTTCTTTCAAAGCCTGGATACCCGGACGATATACATGATGGTCATCTTCATTGGTTCCGTCCATTACAGTCTTTGCTCCAAGGCTTTCTGCCATCTGCTTTAAATTTACAAACAGATGCTTTTTGCACAGATAACATCTGTTTACCGGGTTCATGCGGATCGCTTCCTGTTCCAGTTCATTTACATGGATCACCTTGTGGATACCGCCAAGCTCCGCTGCCACACGGTTTGCAATCTCCAGGTCACATGAAGGATGCAGACGGCTGTCAAAAGTAACTGCATAAACTTTGCTACCGTCTTTTGCAGCTGCCTTTACTGCTGCTTTTAAGATCAGGCTGCTGTCAACACCGCCAGAAAAAGCCACACAAAGGTCTTTTCCACCTGCAGTATACTTTCCCATTAATGCTTCCAGCTGCTCAAGTCTCTCATTTACTGTATAATTTTTTCCTTCCATTATTCCGGTCTCCTTTGCTGTGTGATGTGTACTCTGTTTTTGCTGCACCCCCCTTATGCCTTCATCTATCTGTTCTGGCCTGTTTCTGCCTAATCAGCCTGTTTTATACCTGTTTTTTTGCCGCTTTCACAGCTGCTTCATAAACAGTATGAAAATCTATATCTTTCTGCTTGTCACATAATCCGGAAACACTGTCATATTCCGGGTAGCAGTAATTTTTTCCCTTATAACTGCAGACCTTCACATCTGCACTTCCATAAACAGTTTCTACCTGGATTTTTCTCCGTTCCAGTGCCGTGCGTTCTGCTGGAAAACGACGGATACCAATGGATGTGGTATGAGTAAAGATAATATCTTCCATCGTCTCTCGGCTGCTTTCACGGCATAAAACAGAAAGCATATAAGCCGGACGGTTCTTCTTCATATAGATCGGTGTATACCACACATCATTTGCACCTGCTTTTAAAAGCAGATTCATGGTATACCCCAGTGCTTCTCCTGTGCAGTCATCCAGATTGGTCTCCAACAGCTCTAAACCATCTGTTTTTTCTTCTTCCTCTTCTTCAATAAGCATTGCCCGAAGAATATTTGCATGATCGAAATCTTTATTTCCGGCTCCGATACCGATTTTTACAATGCGGTAATTCTTCGGCATTGAAGCACCTGTGTTCAATGCCGCTGCGATCGCTGCTCCCGTCGGTGTTACCATTTCTCCCGGTGTTTCTGTAAAACGCAGCTTCAGTCCATAAGCCTGGGCAATATTAGCAGTGGCCGGTACCGGAACAGGCAGTGTTCCATGCTGACATCTTACATATCCCTGACCTTCTGCAAGAGGAGAAACGATGACCTTCTCAATGCCTAAATTATCCAGGCAAACAGCAGTACTGATAATATCAACGATAGAATCAATAGCACCTACTTCATGAAAATGTACCTGCTCAATAGGAAGTCCATGTGCTTTGGACTCTGCCTCTGCCACGATCTCAAAAATGCGTCTTGCCAGCTGTTTTACTTTGTCAGAAGACTGCAGGCGGTCGATGATCGTGTAAATATCATAAAGATTGCGATGAGTATGGGGATGCATGTGGTCGTGAGTATGAGGATGATCATGATCTCCATGAGTGTGATCATGATCGTGATCCGCACATGTCTCATGGCTGTGTTCATGAACATGTTCTGCACACGCTTCGTGACTGTGTTCATGAATATGTTCTGATCCATCTTCGTGTACATGCACATGACTGTGACTATGATCTTCGTGATCATGCACCTCATGGTCGTGATCATGGTGATCATGATCTTCATGGTCATGATGATGGTCATGATCTTCATATTCCAGATGTACATCAAAATCATATGCCTTGATACCGCATTTTTCTGTTGTTCCAAAATGCAGATGATATCCATCTACACCCAGACTCGCCAGGGCATCTTCCAGTACTTTTCTGTCCGCTCCCAGGTCAAGAAGTGCTCCTACGGTCATATCACCGCTGATTCCTGAATTACACTCCAGATATAATGTTTTCTTCATTATTTCTTCACCGCCATTCTATTTATTTGTGTTGCAATATAACCGGCTCCATAGCCGTTGTCAATATTTACTACTGAAATTCCATTTGCGCAGGAATTGATCATAGTCAAAAGGGCTGATAACCCGTGAAAACTGGCTCCATAACCCACGGATGTAGGTACGGCGATCACCGGGGCATCTGCCAGTCCCGCGATCACAGTTCCAAGAGCTCCTTCCATTCCCGCTACTGCGATAATACAGTTGGCCTTGCAGATACGCTCTCTCTGGCTTAACAGCCTGTGGATGCCTGCAACTCCCACATCGTAAATACGGTCTACTTTTGTTCCAAAGTATTCCGCTGTCTGAGCCGCTTCCTCAGCCACCGGGATGTCTGCGGTTCCGCCGGTGCACACAGCCACACAGCCTTCTCTCTTTTTATCCGGCTTTTCCACCTTCACAATACGGGAAATGGGATCATAAACTGCTTCCGGCACCAGGGAACGGATCAGCTCATACTGCTTTTCACTGGCTCTGGTCCCCAGCACTTCCCCATCTCTTTCATAAAATTTAAGGAATATCTCCTGAAGATATGGATCTGGCTTACCCTGACAAAAAATGGTCTCGCCAAAACCTGAACGCAGTTTCCTGTGATGATCTAACTTGGCGTAGCCCAGATCCTCATATGGCAGATCTTTTAATTTTTCCTCTGCCTCTGCAATATCCATCTGGCCAGCTTTTATCTGTTCCAGCATCTTATGCACATCCATGCTTCATTCTCCTTCTTTTATCCACAATAATTCTATTAGAAATCCACTGTAACCTACAATTTGATCCGTCCCGTACAGATCCGCTCCAGTAATGGTTCTGAATGACTTACCACCAAAAGCCCTATCTCCCGTTTTTTTACTTCCTCTAACAGGAAATTCCATATCTGGCTCTGTGTGATCAGATCCAGCATAGCCGTGATCTCATCTGCCAGCAGAAATCTGGTTTTCTCACCTAATGCCCTCGCAATGCAGAATCTTTGAAGCTCTCCCCCAGATAACTCTCCCGGATACCGCTCCAGCCATTCTTTCTCGATTCCAAGTCCCCGGATCAGGTGTTCATCCAATACATCGCCTTCTTCCAGAACTGTTTTCATCTTTCGTCTGGGATTAACCGCTTCCTGAGGATGCTGCCAGATCAGCTGCACCGGACAATAGCCTTTGTATTCTGAAAGCGGCTTTCCGTCTAGTAAAACCAGGCCTTCATCCGGCTTTTCATAACCTGCAAGTATCTTGCAAAATGTAGTTTTTCCAAAACCACTCGGTGCTGCAAGTCCCAACCGTTCACTGCTGTCAAAGCTTAAAGATACATGATTCAATATCTGCCTGTTTCCTTTATGATAACAAAAAGACAAGTCTTTTGCTTCTAGTTTCATGAGCCTGCACCTTCTTCCTTTTGGTACTCATCCCATGTATTTATTTCTTCCAGAATCTCACTCTCATCACCTGGGCAGATACATCGCACCCGTCCCCCCTGATAAGGGACATATGGAACTTCCCGGCTGCATTCTGTCCGGTGTTTCGGACATCTTGGGCCATAGGGACACCCTTCAGGCAGATCCCTTACATAAGGCTGTATCCCCGGCTCCGATGCAAATCCATGTTCCGGCATTGCCCGAAACAGCGCTCTGGTATATGGATGCCTTAAAGCTGCTTCCTGATTAAAGTCCACAGTTGCTGCCTCTTCCACTGCAGTTCCTGCATAGAAAACAACGATCCTGTCTGCCGTCTTTAACGCAAGCTCCAGATCATGGGTGATAAGAAGCACTCCCGCTCCCTGATCCGCGATTTCCCGAAAATGGGACAATACACGCACAGCCGCTTCCAGGTGAAGTCCCGGTGTCGGTTCATCAGCGATCACCAGCTGCGGCTGTTCTACCACGGCCGTTCCAATCAGCACTCTCCGGGCCATTCCGCCGGAAAGTTCAAAGGGATACATTTGATCTACTTCCTTATCAAGACCATATCTTCCCAGAGCCTTGCGGCCTTTTTCCAGACTGGCCCTCTCTTTGCCGCCGGCTACCTGTTCTCCCACTTTCATCAGTGGATCCAGATACGAAACACTCTGGGGAACCAGAACGATCTCATGTCCCCGCAGCTTTCTGACCCGCTTTTCTGTCAATTTTTTTCCTTTATAATAAATATCGCCTCCGCAGCTTCCGTTATAGGGCAGAACCCCCATAACTGCATGGGCTAAAAGGCTTTTCCCGGAGCCGCTGGATCCAACCACCGCCACCATCTCTCCCCGTGAAACACTAAGACTCAGGTCGCGGATCACAGGCAGTGTTTTTCTGGAAAACCAGCCGTCGTATTGAGTAAACGTAACAGACAAATGTTCAATTCTAAGAAGTTCTTCTCTTTCAGATTTTTCTGTTTTTTCTGATTTTTCAGTTTGTTTTATTTTTCCCAAAATCTTTATACTTTCCACCTGTACCTGCGCCTCCTTTCTGCCTTTTCTCCAGTCTTTTTCTCTCTGGTTTTTCCTGTTTCTTTCATATCCTTTCTCTCTGCCATCCAGAAACATCTGTTTTATATCTGGCACTTTGTTTTTCCCTACTCATGTGCTCTGGAAGGATCCAAAAGACTGTTTAATGTATCACCGATCACATGAAACATCATAACCACCAGCACCAGCAGAGCTCCCGGAAACAGTGCCAGCCACCATTTTCCCATGGTCAGATATTTCATGCTCTCTGACAGGATCACGCCAATGGCAGGCTGCTCTGGTGACAGACCAAATCCCAGAAATGTGATACTGGCCTCATGCAAAATAGCATGTGGAAACATCAGCACCATTCCCACAAAAACCTGCGGGAGAAGATGAGGCATCATATGCCTAATGCCGATCTGCCATGGACTCATTCCCATTTTAGCTGCGATTTTTATAAAATGGCTTTCTTTTAGCTGCATTACTTCTGCGCGGATCAGCCGGGCCAGAGAGGTCCAGTGTGTCAGGATAATGCCTGTTGCCACACCCTTTAAACCTTTTCCCAATGCAAAAGATATAAGGATCAAAAGCAAAATATGGGGTATTCCCATGACCAGATCGATAAAACCGCTGATCAGAGTATCTGCCCATTTTCCTCCTGCCGCACAGGCAAGTCCCATTCCCACTGCAATCAGGGAACTGAACGCTGATGTGATCAGACCAATGCGTATACTTAAAGATAAACCTGTAAGGGTACGCACAAACATATCACGGCCCATCCAGTCGGTTCCAAAAGGATATTGTATACAGGGAGCTATATTTTTCCTGGTAAAATCCGTAGTCAGCGCCTGTTCCTTCAGACAGACACCTGCAACCAGCACTGCCCCGATCACAAACACTGCACACACCATCAGCACTGTCATAAATACACGCCTGCTGCTTATCCCTTCTGTCCGTTTCAAATACTTCTCCAAACTATCATTACCTCTCATTCCCCATTATTAAGGCTGTATGATCCTATTTCACACCTCTTCTCATTCTGGGGTCTATGATCTCATATAAAATATCAGCAATAAAATTGCCTGCAAACACGATTGCCGCACTGATCACAGTAATTCCCATGAGCAGCGGAATATCACTTCCGAGTCCTGCACTTACTGCCGCCTGTCCCAGTCCCGGATAAGAAAATACCTGTTCCACCAGAACAGAACCGCCAAAAATCTCACTGATAGAAGCAAACTGTAGCGTCAGCGCAGGAAGGATCATATTGCGCAGTCCATGTCTCAAAACAATGGAGCTCATGCTTTCCCCTCTGGCTTTTGCGAAAAGCACATAATCACTTTCCATGACCTGTATCATTTTCTCCCTGGTATGAAGCGTGATATTGGAAATTCCTGTAAGGCTCAAAGCTGCAGCCGGCAATATTCCGTGGCGGATACGATCTGCAATAGAAACAGTAGCTGCATCTGCTCCTATGGGAACGCTTAATCCCACAGGAAGGACTTTTAACCACACTGCAAATACCATAAGAAGCACCAGCGCCACCCAGAAAGCCGGTGTACTGGCTGTGATCAGGGCATATGCGGAGATCACACGGTCTGTAAGGCTTCCCTTTCTTGCACCAGCCGCCATTCCAAGGATCACTCCGGCAGCACCTGATAGGATCCACGCAGCTGCCATCAGTCCTACAGAACTGACGAAACGTACCTGGATCACTTTTGCAACGGGCTGATGATACAAAAGGGAGATTCCCATATTTCCGCGGATAAAATCCCCCGCCCATGCAAGATAGCGCTTTAACGGCGGGATCCCTTCTCCCCAGTAAAGGCGCAGACGTTCGATCTGCTCCGGGCTCATAGATCCCATTGCCGCCTGACCTACATTCGTCTGCAAAGGATCTAAAGGTGCCATGGAAACCAAAACAAACGCTGCAATGCTGACAAAGAACAGAAGGATCAGCATCCGTATAAAATTTTTACTGACAAATATAACCTGCTTTTTCAATTCTGTACGCTCCTGACCTTCCTTTAAATCCGTATCTATTCCCAGGTCCACTGATCTACATTATTCACAATAGACCAGCCGTGACCATGTGGATGCAGCTTCTGGTCAGCTACATGAAGACCTTTTCTGGACCAGTAAAGATGATCAATATTTACAAGCCAGATCCATGGGATATCTCCATCCTGCGTCACACCTGTTTCTCCATCCCACTGAGCTTTCTTCCAAAGGTCATAGGATTCTTCTAAAGAACTGCACTCCAATGCCTGATCCATATATTCATCTACCTTTTCATTGGAATAGGGTGAATACTCTGCAAAGGAACTGTTCTGGGCTGTATGATAAATATTGTAAAATTCCATAGGTGTATGTGCTCCCCAGCCCCACATAAGAGGAGTAGACTGAGCTCTGTCATAAGCGGTATCCCAGCCTACACCTTCAATGGTCACCTGGATACCCAGTTCTTTTAACTGATTGGCAGTGTCTGCTGCCAGAGCCTGACGGACTGAATCACTGGCCGGATACATTAATACAAATCCCGCCTGAACACCGTCTTTTTCACGGATCCCGTCTTTTCCTTCCATCCAGCCAGCTTCCTCCAATAAAGATTTGGCCGCTTCCGGATCATAAGAAGTTTCTGACTCCGGATTATACCACGGCATTTTGTCGCAGACACTGTATGCCGGGCTTCCATAACCATTTAACACATGTTCGATCATTTCATCACGGTCAATACCTAAATTAATGGCTCTGCGCACTCTTACATCACTGGTAAAATCATTTCCGGCTGCTATTCCATTTGCTGTCACAACACCTGATGGAACAGCCGGAAGATTAAATCCGCGGTTATCTACAGTTTTAAACGCCAGAAGGTCATATCCATCCACAGTCAGATCTGAATACGAAGCTGCCGTATATGCAAGATCTGCCTGTCCGGCCTGAACTGCTGCAAACGCTGCGTCCTCTTCCATAAACAGAACTGTGACCTGCTTCATTTTCGGTGCTTCTCCATAGTAATCAGGATTCGCCTCAAAGATCACCTGCTGACCCTTATCCCACTGTTTCATAATATAACGACCGGAACCGATGGGATTCTGTCCATAGTCAGGCCCATAAGCATGCTCCGGAAGGATACCTGTGATCGCCATAGTATAAGGCCAGATAGAATACGGCCGTTTCATATGGAATACCACAGTAGTGTCATCTGCAGCCTCAGCTTCATCCAACATGGTAAAATCATTCACCGTACTGTTATCACGAAGGGTATTATAGGTAAAAGCCACATCTTCTGCTGTCAGTGCTTCCCCGTCTGTAAACTTCACATCTGGACGGATCGTTACAGTCCAGGTCATCCCATCTTCAGATGTTTCCATATCTGTAGCCAGATCATACCCGATGGTAAGATCCTTATTTGTCACAGTCAGCGTACTCTGAATCAGCGGTTCATGAACATGTTCCCCGGCGCCCCAGCCATAAACCGGATCAAAACCGGCCTCTGGCTCTGATGATGGCCCCATAACTACGATAACAGAATCTTTCTCTGCGTTTTCAGTCTGACCGGCCTGATCCTGTGCACTTTCAGACTGAACTGACTGGCTGCTTCCCGATCCCTGATCTGTATTTTTGCAGCCGGCAAGTGCCATTGCCATAAAAATAGCAGCTGCAGCTATTCCATTTTTTATCCATTTTTTTTTCATAACCATATTCCTTTCTGATAATTTCTTTCATAAACAATGCAGGAAGGTATGAATCGCCCCTCATTCTGCGTTCACACCTTCCTGGTATGGTTATTTTCTAAATTGCTGCTTTCCCTTTTAATACACTCCTGCTCTCAGGAGAACTACCGGCTTCTGCCGGAAACTGTATAAAATTGTAACACTCAAACAGACATTCGTCAACCGATTGCAAACAATCTGCATGTTACGAATTGAAACACTCTTACTGTTCATTCGCTGTATGACCAGTAATGAAACACCCGTTTTTACGCTTTTATCTGAAATCTTATATAGGTTCTGTCATCAAAACTTTTATTCCCGGACTTCAACCCCTTTGTAGACTCATACAGTCTGCAGCACTGGGGATCTTCTCTCATAATATACTCTAATTCCCATTCCGACTGCTGCAAAGTAGGTTTCAAAACAGGATATCCATCACTTGCCAATATGATCTCATGCTCTGATCCTGAAAATTCCGAAAGCCGGATTACTTTTATCAGTTCTTCCGGTATTTCTTCTCCATTCAGAACAGAGTATCCATAAGCACTTCCCCTCTTATTGGCAAAAGCAGTAGCCTTTAAGATCCATGGTTCGATCCTGGATCTTGCATCTGCAGCCTCTGTGTCCAATGCCATCATCAAACTGCGAAACTGGCTTAAGATCACATCGCTTTTTTTCGGCTGCTGATATTCTGTTCCATCTACCATAGCCTGACAGTCACCGATCATCCATATTTCCCGAAAATGATCGGAATAAATGATCGCAGCTGCCTGCAGGCCCTTTTCTTTTTTATCGTAAGGGAATTCCACCGATCTGTAAAAATCCCGGAATTTTTCATTACACCGCCTAATGATACAGCTGCAGTCATCCGTCTTTTCCGCCTCTTTTATAGCCTGCGCCACACATTCCGCCGCCAGTCTGCCGGTAGACTTTCCCTTATAAGAAAAATCCGATTTCGGAGTTACTCCATCGATCACTGCAATAAAATCCTGTGTGGTTACTAAAAGATCCTCACACAGGCGTTCTGGCGCTTTGCTTTCTATTTTTGATTCAATGATCCTCATTAAAATTCACCTCTAATCATTTTAATCCAATCAAGAAAGTTCCCTATAGCCGTGACTATCCTTTGTTCAAAAGTTTATCATATATATAGTACATCCTCAATATGTATCTTTCTTCACTCAAGGGGATATTAAAAATTGCTATATAGTCGTGAAAGGTCCGAAAGCCACCGGCGCGCATTACAGATGCGCATTTGGGAGAAAATCCTTTGTTCGTGGGCTTGCGCCGCCTATTGTCAGAACTGCGAACCCAACTCACACGCTTCGCGTGTTCGGGCACGGTTCTCCGTTCTGCCGCTATGCTCGCCCACTCACGGATTTTCAAACAAATGCTTATTCTGTAATGCGCGCCGCTGGCTTTCTAAGTTACTGGTAAATCTGTAGATATGATAACCTAGCCCAATCAAGAATCCCCCTGCTTCTGCCTAATAAAGCAGTAAACAGACAGATTCCCTTGAGTGAGTGAATTAAATACTTTGGCCATTTTTTATATAAGCCAACCACTGTTTGGGTGCACACATCGTTTTTAACATGTCCAATACAGTAGAAAGAGCCCCGCCATGTATAATAAGCATTCGGTAGGCAATTTTGGACCTTTTGTGAGCATAGCGGACAGGGCGGAGGCGTTGCCTGAACACGCGAAGCGTGTGAGTTGGCCGGAGCCCTGTCTAATTGGCGGCGGAACAAAAGGTCCAGAAAATTGCCGTGAATGCGTTTATACATGGCGGGGCTCTTTCGGACCCTTCGCAATTAAATAGCAATTGCCATAACTATTATCCTTTCCAAAATATTTATATTATCATTCATCAGTATCTCAAACTCAGCTTCAAATATCCTACTGTTTTTATTTTAATAACATTATAATGATTTTACAACAACATTTATTATTTTCCCAAGTTTTCTCTCCCCCTCCTATCATATGTAAAAAAAGACCCCGCATGATCTCTCACACAGGGTCTTAAAATATTTACATATTTTGCCAGCTATTACTCGCAAACATATGGCATGAGTGCGATGTGGCGAGCGCGCTTGATAGCTACAGTTAAAGCTCTCTGATGCTTAGCGCAGTTGCCGGTGATACGACGAGGAAGGATTTTACCTCTCTCAGATACGTATCTCTTTAATTTGTTGGTGTCCTTGTAATCGATAACGCCATTCTTATCACCACAGAAAACGCAAACTTTTTTTCTTCTGCGCATTCCGCCTGGTCTTCTCATCTTAGCGCCCTCTGGTCTGTCTGTTTTATTAAATGCCATTGGTGTTGTCCTCCTTTATTATTAACCATGGAACATATCCGGCCTGATGGAGCCTAGTTGAACGGAAGTCCTTCGTCTTCAACTCCGTCCGGAATGTTCATAAACCCATCACCAATCGCGCTGGTAGGAGCCGGTCTCTGAGATGGAGCTGACTGTCCATAGCCGCTCATATCAGATGCCGCACCCTTACTATCTGCGAATTCCTGATCATCAAGGATGACTTCGGTGGTGTATACTCTCTGACCGTCCTTATTTACATAGCTGCCTGTCTGGAGTCTTCCGGAAACCAGCACACGCATGCCCTGACGGAAATACTTCTCTGCAAATTCACCTGCGCGGTCAAATGCTACGCAGTTAATAAAATCTGCAGTCTGCTCACTTCCATCCTGACCTCTGCGGCCTCTTCTGTCCACTGCAAGAGTGTATCTGGCAATTGCCATAGAACGCTCTCCCTGTGAATATCTTACTTCCGGATCTCTTGTTAATCTGCCCATTAAGATAACTCTGTTCATACGGTCACACTTCCTTTTTTAACTCCGCTTTCGCGGTCTGGGTATGTCTTATGCCTCAACCTTAACGCATAAGTATCTGATCACTGGTTCCATAATACGAACGTGAGCTTCTACTTCGTTAGGGCATACAGAATCGGACTCGAACTGGATGAAGTAGTAGTATGCTTCATGAGACTTCTGGATCTCGTAAGCAAGTCTCTTCTTACCCCACTCATCTACGTTGGTCACAGTGCCACCGAAACGGGTGATGTAACCTTTTACCTTTTCGATTGCTGCTGCACGCTCTTCGTCTTCAAGCTTCACATTCAGAACAACGGTTAATTCGTACTTGTTCATCTTGTTTTACCTCCTTGTGGTCTCTGGCCCCTGCTTTCAGTTTCAGGAGCAAGGATTTTATATGTCACGATTAGTTATTCTAGCAAAAAAAGGGCTTAAATGCAAGCCCTTTTTTGCTTTTTTCAGGTACTTTTTTTCACTGTCTTTTCCTTTTCTTTTTCTTTCAGGATCCAGCCTTCTTTAACCTCTGTTTTTTGCAAACATAACCGCATATTCAATGGAATTTCTAAGACTTAATTCACTTGCCTTACCGGTTCCAGCCTGGTCAAATGCAGTTCCGTGGTCTACAGATACCCTGATGATGGGCAGTCCTAAGGTAATGTTTACACCAGCCACTGCATCCCACGCTTTCTTCTCATGATTGTATACAAAGCCTACTACCTTTAACGGGATGTGGCCCTGGTCATGGTACATGGCAACTACGATGTCGTACCAGCCGCCTCTTGCCTTGGAAAATACTGTGTCTGGCGGTACCGGTCCGTCTGCATTGATGCCTTCTGCCTTTGCTGCCTCAATTGCAGGAATGATCTCATCGATCTCTTCTCTTCCAAACAAACCGTGTTCACCGCTGTGTGGGTTTAAACCAGCTACGCCGATCTTTGGCTCCTTAATGCCCAGATCCTTACATGCCTTATCCGCAATACGGATCACATCTAATACACGCTGCTTCTTTACGCGGTCGCAGGCTTCACGCAGGGAAACATGGGTAGAAACATGGACTACACGTAAATTTTCATGTGCCAGCATCATAGTATAGTTCTTAGTACCGGTCATATCTGCATAGATCTCTGTATGTCCGGAATAATGATGTCCTGCAAGATTTACTGCTTCTTTATTAAATGCATTGGTAACAGTAGCATCTACCTTTTTATCCATTGCCAGTTCAATGACCTTTGTTACATATTTAAAAGCGGCGTCTCCGCACATAGCGGAAACTTCCCCTCTTTTTAACTGTGCCATATCAACCAGTCCCATATCCAGCACATCAATGGTTCCATATTCATACTTTGCCTCTGAAACGTCTTTAATGGCATTGATCTTCATTTCTGTATGTCCTACGATCGGAAGTGCTGCTTCCATTACGCTGGCATCACCTACTACTACCGGGTTGCACAGGTCATATAAAGACTTATCTGCAAATGCTTTTACGGTGATCTCCGGTCCGATGCTGGCCGGATCCCCCATGGTGATACCCACGATCTTCTTTTCGCTCATATCTGCCTCCTGAAAAATGGAATGATGATTTTTCTCTATTTACTATACCACATCTACCTAAAAATGGTATATGCCTGCAAACAGGACCGGATGCTTCCACCCGGTCCCACTTATCTTACAGCCAAACCAGCTGTACTTATTCTTTTATTATCTATTTACTTATTTTGCTGCTCTGCGCTTATCCTCAAGCTTATGGAGCCATGATACAAGAATCGGGCAGCAGATAGCAGTTACGATGATAGCTGCAGTAATCTGGGCAGTTGCTGCTTCAGATACTGCAAGTAAGGTTGCATCTACAGCTGCTACAGATGCAGGAGTTGCTGCTGCATTTCCTGCTGTTGTACCAATAGCACCACCAACTTCCGGATGATCCATTCTTAGCAGCTTGTATACAAGGTATCCAACCAGACCTGTAATAAGAGTACAGCCAACACCTAAAAGAATTCCAGGGCCACCTGCCTTGATCAGGTTCATGATGTTTAAGCCAGCGCCCAGAGGGAATGCGAAAAATGGGATCAGCATAGAAGCACCTGGTTCGCAGAACTTGCGAATGTCTTCATCTAAGTTACCCATGATACAGCCAACGATTACAGGAATGATACAGCCTACAAGTACGGACATTGGGATCTTTGCAACACCAGCAGCACCTAAAGCTACCATGGTAAAGAAAGGACCATCGTTGATAGAAAGGATAGAAACAGCACCTACGTCTGTTGCATCACCATACTCACCAGCTAATGCTGCGTACAGACCACCATTGGAGTTTGCCAGGGCACCTACGATTGCCAGTGTGGACAGTCCCAGGAAACCTGCTTCGCCAAACAGCTTACCACAAATCAGACCAATGATAATACCAACACCAACTTTAACAGCGGTAATTACAACGCCTTTATAAACGGTAACGCCTGCTTTTTTGAAGTTGATGGTTGTTGCATTACAGAAAATGAACACTGCCAGGATCGGCATTGCACCTGATTTCCAAAGGTATGTAGTAAATGTACCATCAAACATTGTCCAGAGCGTACCGCCAAAAAATGTATTAATAATTGCACCTAACAGCAACGGAACTACCATTAAACCACCAGGAATTTTTTTCACGCTTTTCAGAATGTTCATTCTAGTGTCCCCCTTATGTTAAATTATATTTTTTATTTTGCAGCGATCAGTCTTAAAACGTTATCTACTGTATAAGCCAGGTTCTCCTTGCTGTGATGACGGCTTATGGAGAAGTCCTGAGGCAGACGGTTGATAGGGAATACGGCAGTTACACCCATTTCGTATGCCTTATCGATCTCTGCATCATCTGCTCCGCCTACAACAGCGATCACATTTTTATCCTGTTTCTTTGCACGCTCTGCAATACCGATCACAACCTTACCGCGAAGGCTTTGGGAATCTAGTTTTCCTTCACCGGTGATAATGTAATCAGCATCACTGATCATTTCGTCAAACTTTACAGTATCCAGAACCGTCTGGATGCCCATCTGCAGACGGGAACCAAAGAAAGCGATCATGCCTGCGCCCATAGCGCCTGCTGCACCGGTTCCAGGAACTTCGCTGATATCTTTGCCGATTGCCTCTGTGATGGCACGGCTTAAATTCTTGATGCCTTCATCCAGTTCCAGTACCATTGCCTCATCTGCGCCCTTCTGCGGTCCGAAGATGTGGGATGCACCAGTTGGTCCGTACATCGGGTTGTCAATATCGCACATGGTAACGATCTCAACTTTATTTAAGATCTCTGCCTTGCCGCTTAAGTCGATCTTACAGATATCTGCGGTAGTTCCGCCGGTTGGAACGAATTCCTTTCCGTCTTTGTCATAGAATTTTACGCCAACAGCTGCTGCTGCACCGCAGCCACCGTCATTGGTACTGGATCCGCCCAATCCTACAATAATCTTTTCCACACCGCTTTCAGCTGCTGCCAGGATCAGCTGTCCAACACCATATGTAGTTGTTTTTCTCGGATCCTTGCGGTCTTCTACTAATGGAAGTCCTGCACAGGAAGCCATTTCGATCACTGCGGTCTTTCCTTCGTTGATCAGTCCGTAGTAGGAATCCATATCCTCAAAATAAGGATTTTTAACCTTTACAGTTACCTTGGTTCCGCCCAGTGCTGTGATAAATGCATCTACAGAGCCTTCGCCGCCGTCTGCTACAGGAACACAGGCTGTTTCAGCTCCAGGAAAATGTTTTTCAACTTTTTCCTTTGCGATCTCACAGATCTGCTCAGAACTTAAGGTTCCTTTAAAGGAATCAGGAATGAGAACAAATTTCATGGCTGTCTATCTCCTTTTCAAAATCTGGTTCATTGTTCCGTTCAGCCTTGCGAAGATGCAAGACTGAACGATTGTACATTACTCTCTAACAATAACAGATACGCCATCCGGGATAACCGTTACCTTGTAATCATCCTTCTTAACGATTGCTTTTGCCTTCTCCATAGCCTCTTCCATGCTGTGTGCAGGAACCATATGCAGATCTTCTACTAACTGATCGTCGCAGGAAGATACAAATACTACAGTTGCCTTTAACAGCAGTCTTGCAAAGATCTGGGACTGCCACTGATCGATGATAGTCTCTTCCGGCTTTCTGTCAAGGAAGGTCTTCATCATACGGTTCAGATCCTTCTCATCGCGGAAGGTTTCATGGAAGTATTTTCCGCCGTGTCCGTCAGCTGCCTTGGAAAGCATGATGATAACGCCGCCTTCTTTTACAGTTGCCTCAGCTGCAGTCATACCCTTTACAGACTGGTAAATGTTCTGATCCAGAGGATATCCGCCGTTAGTGGAGATAACGATATCTGCTGGAATTGCATCTACCTGGCACTTGGAAGCTAAGAACTCACGGCCTACTCTATGAGCCAGATCACAGTCACCAGCTACTGCAAAAATAGGATCATGTGCTGCATCAATAACTACGTTTACAATGAAATCCAGTCTTGCTGCTCTTGCTGCATACAGCATATCGTTGTGAACCGGATTGCCTTCAATAACACCAGTACGTGCATGAGGATCAGCGATAAATCCGGAGTTATGGTTGTACATAACGGTTTCACGGCTTGCAACGCCTGGAAGGATGCTCTTTCTGCCGCCGGAGAAGCCTGCGAAGAAGTGTGGCTCAATGAAGCCTTCTGCTACTAACAGATCTGCTTCTGCTGCCAGACGGTTAATGATCAGGTTGCCGCCGGAAGGAAGCTTGCCAAGGTATACCAGGTTATCTTTATCATCGCAGTCATGAACTACGATCTTCTCATTTGCCATGATCTCAGGACCAAACTTAGCTGCCAGCTCTTCTTTGGTAGTGGTTCTGTGAAGACCGGTAGAAATGAGGATAGTAATATCTGCATCAGGGTTGCCCTTGCGGATCTCAGCTAAGATCAAAGGCATCATAATGTGGCTTGGAACAGGTCTTGTATGGTCAGAAGAAATAACAACGATTTTTTTCTTTCCAGCTGCCATATCGCACAGTCTTGGAGTTCCGATCGGGTGCTCCAAAGCGTCCTGAACCAGTTCAGCACCGCTCTTTGGTGCCTTGTAGCTGTGAAGTTCAGATAACAGCACACCTGCCAGATGCTCATCCTCGATCTTTGCTGTTAATTTTTCTTTTCCATAAGGTAATAAAAATTCTTTCATCTTTTCTTCCTCCTGTTATAAATGATAGAATTATTAGTTTTTAAATTCGTTTATGTAAATTGTTATATAAGGGCAAAATTTTGAACTTATGCTTCTTTGATCTTTCGCAGTGCAAAGGCTGCTGCGTCGTCGGCTCCAAAAGCACCTGCTTTTGTTACAAGCTTCATTCCCTCGTACTTTCCGCCTTTTACCCTTACTAAAGGGATACCTACACGGATCTCAGAAAGGATCTCAGAACCATCTGCTTCAATATTCATCAGCATTCCAAGGGCTGTATCCCCGCCTGTTAAGAACACGCCGGATATCTTTACCTGATCCAAAACCTGCATAGCCAGACGTCCTATGATTGATCTGACCTTGTCACCTGTTTCTACAGGTCCAAGTCCCAGTTTCTCGCCTGCTTCAAAGGAAAGCTCCAGTTCATTTCTGTCATAAGATGTATTTGCAAGAAGTATGGTGTCTTTTCCTGCTTTCAGGGAATCCACTGTTTCTTTTAAGTAAGATTCTGTATTTTCTTTTCCGGAAAGAATGTCATGCATAGGAAGTTTTACCATCTTGATGCCTGCTTCCTCGCAGTATTTCATCTGCCGGTTAGTCACAGTACTTACACTTGCAACTACGCCTAAAGCCGGGAGAGACGGACGTTCCAGTTCCATCAGATTATCTGCCAGACCTGCAGTGCCTATGTAAAGTACCTTCTTGCCGGTCTTAGCAACTGCCTTTAAGACCTTCTTCAAGTCATCATTGCAGTCTGCGTCGCATACATAAATACGTCCCTCTGTAAAATCAAGATCATCGCTTCTCACATCCGGAAGTCTCTTTAAAATGATCTTCTCATCATAATATCTTCCCAACATCCGTACCAGATTATCTTCCACTACGGGATTTTTGGGATCACTGGCAAGTTCTGTGCGGCAGATCTCTACGCCATTTAAACACTGGACCCCGTCTACAGTGGTTCTCTTTAAATCTGGAAGAGCCGGTGCAAAGATCATCAGTTCCGGTTTAAAATGTTCATCTACCGCCTTGATCTCTGCTGCAATATTTCCTCTCATGGTGGAATCTACTTTTTTGATCACATGACGAAATCCATCAAAATCTACATTTTCCAGGGCATGGGATACGATCTGGTATGCATGATCTGGATGAACGGTTCTGGATTCCGTATCAATGACAATGGACCGGTCTGCACCCATGGGCTTGCCGCAAAACAGCACTTCTGTTGGAAAACCTCTTCTGCGCAGCTGGACTCCCGTGTCATTAGCTCCGGTAAAGTCATCTGCAATGATCAGGTATCTTTCTTCCAACCATTTCACCGCCTTTCTAATTGTTCACATTTGAAACACTTTTGTGAGAGTTCATATTTATTTTAGATTTATTTCTGATTCGTTTTATATTCTACATGGTTTTCACTTTCTATTTCAATGAATTTATAGTATAATATGTTTAAATTTGCAACATTTATAAACACGAGGTGCCCTAAATGATAAAAAAAATCCGTGTATTGGGAATTGCTCCCTATAAGGGTCTTGTCACTCTTATGAAACAATGCGCCCTTCAGTACCCTGAGATCGAACTGACTGCCTATGCCGGAAGCATGGAGCAGGGACTCTCCCTTGCCAAGCGCTACAGCGATCATTATGACGTCATTATTTCCCGTGCAAACACCGCCAACATGATCTCCCGGTCTGTCCATGTTCCTGTTATTGATATTGGTATCGGTTATTATGATGTACTGCGCTGTATTAAAATGGCCCAGAATACCGGAACAAAGTTTGCCCTGTTAGGCTTCCAGTCCCTGACTGTCATCGCCAAAAACCTCTGTGACCTTTTACAGATCCATGTAGATATCTTTTCTTTCTCCGTAGACAACTGGAAAGATTCCAGCACCCTCTTGGACCGGATGAAGGAACAGGGATACAAGACCGTTGTCTGCGATATGATCCCTTATGACCATGCGAAGATGATCGGCCTTACACCGATCATTCTTGCTTCCAGTTCTGAAAGTGTAAAACAGGCCATGGAAAATGCCATCGGCACCTGGCAGCAGTACCAGAAGCTGTGTAATTCCAATGCTATGATGCAGTCTTTGATCCGCAGCAGCTCCAACCAGTACCTGATCCTGGATCTGGACGGCCGCTGCCATTATTCCACTGTAGATGACGAAAAGGAAGAAGAATTTATCCAATGTCTCCAAAAAGAGCTTGGAAAATGCCGTACCACTTCCAGACGGTCCTTCTTTATCACACTGGGAAATCAGCTGTATTCTGTCCGCTCCAGTCTGGCTGAAGAGGGAGATTTCCCTTATATGATCTTCCGCATCATGCTTTCCAAGATCCCATTAAGCCACTCCAAATATGGCATTACCATTATGGACAAAGAACAGGCACTTCAGGGATTTTTTGAAAGTTTTTACAGCAACACCGAACTGTCCCGAAAAGCAGCCGCTGCCATAGACCAGTCTGCTTCCTCTTCGGCTTCTCTTATGATCACCGGTGAGATCGGTACAGGAAAAGACCGTGTAGCCTATCTCCACTATGCAAAGAGCCGTTTTAATGATGAACCTCTTTATGTAGTAAACTGCGCCATGTTAAATGATAAGACCTGGAATTTCCTGATCAATCACTACAACTCTCCTTTTACAGATAATGGAAATACCATTTATATTTCCAATCTGGGAGTTTTGTCCCACCAGAGACAAAAGCAGCTGTTATCCATTATCCTGGATACCAATCTGCATATCCGAAACCGTCTGATCTTCTCCTGCACCCAGGCAAAGGACGGCCACATGCCCCACGCAGCCTTAGAATACACCAATATGCTTGGCTGCGTACCTCTTCCTATTAAACCCTTGCGGGAACAGAAAAATGACATCGTGCCTTCAGCGGCTCTTTATATTGATACATTAAACCAGGACCTGGGCTGTCAGGTAGTAGGTCTGGAAGATGGAGCTGCAAAACTGCTCATGGATTATGACTATCCATGCAACCGCACCCAGTTTAAGCGTATATTAAAAAAAGCAGTACTGGAAACCAGCACTGCTTATATATCCCGTGATACCATTGAAAAAATATTAAAAGAAGAGTCCACCTTTTTCCCGGATAATCATGAACCTCAGGTAGGGACACCTTCTAAAATATCTCATGAAAAAGAAAGTTTTTCCCTGAACTTAGAACAGCCTCTGGACCGTATCAATCAGGACATTGTCCAGCATGTATTAAACAGCTGCAATGGAAACCAGACCGCTGCGGCAAAAAAGCTAGGGATCAGCCGGACCACACTGTGGCGTTATATCAACCGCTGATCTCGTCTTTCTTTTTCAGGCCCTTTGTATTTTTTTCTACCAGTCTGCGGGCTGCCATGATCTGGTGCCCGCAGCCGGTACATTTTAAGCGGAAATCCGCTCCCACTCTTAATATCTCCCATTCACTGCTTCCGCATGGATGAGGCTTTTTTAATTTAACAATATCTCCTACTTCGTAGTTTAAACGTTCTCCCGGCATATGTGTTCTCCCTGGTTTTTCTTTATTGATCATCCGTTCCAACAACGGTTCCCAAAACTTCTCCAATACTGTCAGAGATCACCAGATCTGCCTGTGAGTCTCTGGACGTTACGCTTTTATTGATCAGGACTAATTTATTGCCTCTGTAGTAGTCAATCAGTCCGGCAGCCGGATACACTACAAGGGAGGTTCCGCCTATGATCAGCATGTCTGCATTGCGGATATAATCAATGGACTTCTGAATCGTACGGTCATCCAGACCTTCTTCATAGAGAACTACATCCGGCTTAATGCGGCCGCCGCAGGTACAAGTAGGAACGCCTTCGCTTTTTCTCACATAGTCCAGATCATAAAACTGGCCGCAGCGGGTACAATAATTTCTGTGTACAGAGCCGTGAAGTTCCATCACTTCCCTGCTTCCTGCCATCTGATGAAGGCCATCAATATTCTGGGTAATAACAGCCTTTAATTTTCCTTCTTTTTCCAGTTTTGCAAGAGCTTTGTGCGCAGCATTTGGCTTTGCATCCGGAAACAACATACGGTCTTTATAGAAGCGATAGAACTCTTCTGGATTCTGTATGTAAAAGCTGTGGCTGATGATCCGCTCCGGCGGATATTTATATTTCTGGTTATACAGTCCATCTACGCTGCGAAAATCCGGTATGCCGCTTTCGGTGGATACGCCGGCTCCGCCAAAAAATACGATATTGTCGCTTTCACAGATCCAGTCTTTTAACTGCTGCCATTTTTCATCCATATGCGTTTCCTCCTTAAAAATATCATCTGCTCCCGGAATCTTTAGGGAAGACTCCGGCAGTACGTAATCTTTTATACGACCTCGTCTATAAATACCCCTTGCAGTGTCCGCACATATTCTGTCCAGAACGGCGGCGCAACCGTCAGTATCTCTTCAAGGGACCTGTAGCCAAAGATCCACGGAGCCAGCTCATCCACATTTATCTCTAATACCTCACTGGAGAATGGGATCTGTTCACTGCCTTCTGCTTCTGCCTGCAGTCCCAGTCCGTTCATTGATTCCAATGTACTTCCATTTTTTTCCAGTTTCCACAGCCAGTTTCCCCCATTCTCTCTGACAATGGGATCTTTCACAGAAAGAACCGCCTGAAATCTGTTTTCCGGCACATCTTCCTTTAAACAGATCATTTCAAGCAATGCTTTTACATCTGTGATCCGGGCCATGATCGCCGGATGTGCGTCAGCGGGTTCCATTTCTGAAAGGCTGTAATAAAACCGTTCCTCTCTTTTTCCAAGTCCCCACCGGGCTTCCAGCCCATGAAGTTTTCCGTTTTCTTCATACCATCCGGTCACTTCTCCGGCTTCACTTTCCAGCTCTTTCTGAAGAAGCTCCATATAAGCCTGATCTCTCACTGTATAGACTTCATAACGTTTCTCAAGCCAGTTATTCATCCAGACCGCTGTGCTCTGTGCCTCTTCTGCCAGATCCAGCTTTCGTTTTTTCAGTCCTTTTTCCGGTTCATCACCTGGTTTCCAAACTGGCTGGTCGTAGATAAAGGCAAACTGGAACGGACGATAGATCGCCTCTGCCGCAGGCATCAGAAAACAAAATGGCTTCTTCTCTTTATTTAAATCCTGAAGCATCTTATAAAGAACCTGACGCATATAACCTTTGTGGCGCTGATCCGCGGCAGTCGCCACTCCTACAATATAAGGCAATTCCCATTTTTTCCCATTTACAGAAATGATATATGGATTTAAATGAGCCATGGTAAGCAGCTTTCCGTCTTCTCCCTCTATGGCCAGCACCTTACTGCCTGGAAGTTTTTCAGAAAAATAATAATCTGCAAAGCTTTTTGAATCTTCCGGAAATGCTTCTTCCCACAAAGGTCTGCATTTTCCATATTCACTTTTCTCTAAATATCGTACCATATCTGCCTCTTTCTTCCCAGCAACAAAAGCTTCTTGTCCCCTTAGTATTTCTTCTTTACAGAGTATTTTCTTGCAAAATCCACCGGATAATAGCTCATTTTCGCCTTGCGCAGTCCCGGCATTCCCACATCATCTTCTCTGTTTACCAATGCCACATCCGGAAACTCATGAACTAAAAACTGCTGGTTAATGAACTGATACAGACCGTTGATCTCAGGATCTGCTTTTTCAATATGGATCACCGCCATATTTTCCCGCTCATTTAAGCTTCCCACTGTAAATGCCTTTAATTCTCCGTCAATGTAAACACCGGCCATTGGCACATTAAATGCGGAACAGTTCTTTAAAATATCATGGATACCGGCTACTTCATAGTCCAGGGAGATCTCATTTTCATAGGACTCCACCTTCTGCTGTCTCCATTTTTCCATAAATTGCCATACTTCCTGGCGGTCAGAACAACAGATCCTGCGGTATTCATATCTGCCTTCGTAGGTCTTTAAAAAGCCATTTAAACGGTTTTTCTTCTTGTGAAGCTTCTTACCGGCTAATGTACGCATGGCATTTCCATCGTAAAGATAGTCTTTTAAGTCATCTAATTCTGTTACTTCAAATTCAGCCGGATCCAGATCCAGATATTCTACGGCTTCTGCGTCAGCCAGAGAAATATAGAAAGGTTTGTGAAGCACATTGTCAAAATAATCTACCATCTGGTAAAAGAAATGCGGAAGATCTTCCTCTTTGCAAAGGGGCATGGCACTTGAAAGGATACCGTCCTTTTCCATAAGCCATAAAGCTGCCTTGCCTTCGCTGACTGCACACTGTACTTTATAATAATCTTTCCATAAAAAAGAGTCCAGGAATACGCTGTCACAGGTCTTGTTAGGCCTGAGGCCATAAAAAGGGCGCAGCCTGGACATATCTTCAGCCTCTACGGGCTTGAAATTCAAATCCATTTTGTACCTCGTTTCTTTTTCGTTTGCAACAATTCACTCACGTTCCCGCGCTGGCGCGCTCTACTGCCTGCTCCGCAGGCTGAACGTTCGTTGCAAGCGCACGAAAAATAAATGTCTGCTTCGCAGCCGCTTATTTTTCTTTTGCTACGGTCCACTCACGTTCCCGCGCTGGCGCGCTCTACTGCCTGCTTCGCAGGCTGAACGTTCGTTGCAAGCGCACGAAAAATAAATGTCTGCTTCGCAGCCGCTTATTTTTCTTTTGCGCTTTGCATATTATACCACAACCCTTTGTCTATTACATTATTTTTTTCTGCGGTTGCTTTGGATTCCAAATTTGCAAAACTGACTGGCGCAATGGCAGTTTACATTCCCACTTCTTTCACTAAAAGCAATCTCTGCCCTGCTTTAATCTGCTCTCCCAAAAGATCATTGGTAGTAATGATGTTTCCCATGGTAGTATGAAATTTTTTTGCAATATCCCACAGGGAATCGTCTTCCTGGACAATGTACCCGGCGATACCTGGAATTGCCTGCAGAGCCTTTAAATCCAGTGGTTCTTCTTTTACTCCTGTTATCACCGTTTCCATCACCGGCTCTAATATCATAAAATCAAGAGCCGCCACAGCTTTGATCTCCACTGTATCATTTCCGGTCATAAGCGCACTTAACTGTTCCAGTCCGGCATCCAGCTGATAAATACTGTTTTTTGTAATACCTGCCGCCTGGGCACTGCATTTAAAAGGGATCTGACGGGAAACAGAGCGGATCGGTGCCTTATCATCACTGGTAAGGTAAAGGATCGTTACATCTAAAATCCCTTCGATCAGCAGACCGTTCTCCTGGGGCTCTGCCTCATCTAACTGGATGCTTCCCTGGGTATGGCAGATCTGTAAAATACGTTCTGACTGCCCCAGGTGTATTTTCTCCCCGATCCGTGGCTTACATACATTTTTGGCGATCAGACGATCATATTGTATGGTTTCTGTCTGCGGGATCAGTTTCCTGCTGTTGGAATACATATCCTGAATCAATGTTTCCTCTTTTTCTTCATATAACCGGATATCCAATTCCAGCACCGCATCCACGTCCAGCTCCCGCATCTGACCGTCTGCATCTGGTTTTACTTCCACTTCCCCATGTGCCCGCCGTACCGATACCATAGGAATCTGACCTTCGTGAGCCTGAGAAAGCTCTATATCCCCGGAAAATGGCAGTACTTCTTCCATCCACTGTACGGGCATATTTTCTTCCTCTGTTTCATAGATAACGAATACATTTAACTGGCCTTCCAGATATAAACGGCCTTCCAAGGGCTTTACTGTGGGATTTCCAATATGAAGTTCCTTCCACAAAAGCCTTGCAATATCCGGTCTGCCTCCTGTTACATCCATGTTTTCCCGTATACGATAGGTATCCTTCCTGTGTAATACCATTGTCATCGGTGAAATGATCCCGTTTTTTATCTCCGGCGCATCTTCTCCTTCTTTCTCCGTTTCCATGTTTCCTGCCGTCCCAGGTATTTTCACCTCAGACGCTGCATATGCATTTTCTTCTCCTTCTCCCCGTATTTCCACCGTAATAACTGCCTGGACTCCCAATTTTCTGGAATTGATCATTTCTGCCTTCATATCTTCCAGGATCCAGCTGGCGGTTGTATTATCTCCTTCTGTAAATCCCGGTACGTTTACCGTTTCCTCAAAAGGGATATTGCCCCCAAGGGTCTCCAGACCGCCATCTTCCTTCCTGTAAAGAACCGCAAATTCCATTTTTCCTTTTACGGTCATCTTCTCATCCTGGATCGTTCCATTTTCTCCCAGTATTCTTGCAGTATCCAAAATCACCTGCTCCATATCTTCCAATGTATCCGGAACAATAAAATCTTCATCCAGAGTGATCTGGGTCACTGTTTTTCCTTTCCACCGGTTCATATGTATCTGTTTCTTTATTAATTCCATAAAAAACACCTGCCGTTCTCATAGTCTTTTACGAAAGTCTATGCGGACAACAGGTGTTTTATACTTTACTGTTTTTCTAACTTTTCTTTTAAACGGCGGATCTCCTCTTCCATCTGAGACATGCGTTCCTTCATCTGCTCATATTCTTCCAGTGTCATGGTCTCTTTCCGTCTTGGAATCGTAACTCCGTCTTTCTTTACCGGTCTTGCAGGGATACCCACAGCCGTTACATTATCTTCCAGAGGCTTTAAAAGCACTGCATTTGCAGCAATGGAACAGTTATCGCCGACCTCAAATGCGCCTAATATCTTAGCTCCGGCGCCAACCATTACATTGTTTCCAAGAGTTGGATGACGCTTGCCCTTCTGGGTTCCTACACCGCCCAGAGTGACACCCTGATAAATGGTACAGTTATCGCCAACCACCGCTGTTTCACCGATGACCACTCCAGAACCATGGTCAATTAAGATGCCGTGTCCTAACTGAGCTCCCGGATGAATCTCAATGAGAGTAAAAAACCTGGCGATCTGTGAGATCAGTCTGGCTATGAAAAACATTTTATGTTTATAAAACCAGTGTGCAAACCGATGCCAGATCAGCGCATGGATCCCCTGATATAAAAGCAAAACTTCCAGGGCGCTTCGGGCTGCCGGATCTCGTTCCTGTACTGCCTTGATGTCCAGCCAAATGTCTTTGAGTATCATAATACTGCTCCCTTCTAATGCATCCTCAATGCGTCACTCATGGACACGCACTGACGCGCTCTACTGCCTGCTTACGCAGACGGTCCATTCGTTAATGGCCCATGAAAAACAAATGTCTGCTGCGCAGCCGCTTGTTTTTCTTTAGGGCTCATTATATCTTATACTCAGGTCTCCCGCGCTGACGCGCTCTACTGCCTGCTGCGCAGGCGAGACCTTCGTTAATGGCCCACGAAAAACAAATGTCTGCTGCGCAGCCGCTTGTTTTTCTTTAGGGCTCATTATATCATATACATTTTTCTCAGAAAAGAGCATGCATTTTATTTTCTTGTATTTTCTTTGCATTTTTATCGAAACACAACCGGAAGATCCAGAAGCTCTGTTTTTACCACAATATAGGGGCTGGAGCTTTCTGTGCCCTTGTCTTCTCCGTTTTCAGGTCCTTTCAGCTCTGTATCAATAACAATGGAATTTCCCGTCAAATACAGTTCATTGACACAGATACTGTATCCGCCGCCTTCCTGGGGCCCGTATCCCACCGCTATGTACAGATTTTCATCTGTGGAATACGTCATTTTAAAGGGGGCTGACATTTTCTGAGCAATCAGCGTCTGCAGTTCCTCAGGAAGTTCACTGTCAGGAACAGGCGTAATGGTAAGATCCCTCACTTTTTCCTCTTTTTTCTCCAGAATACTGCAGCCGGATAAAAACAGGCAGACTGCCATTGCCACGACCCAGACTGTACATAAAAAACGTTTCACATTTTTCACAAAAAATCTCCCGGATATACTGTTACAACAATATATCCGGGAGATTTTATTTCTATGTTTGTCTGTTTAATATTTATCAGCAGATCTTTCTGATCCAGCCTTCCGGAGCTTCGATGCGTCCCATCTGGATACCAGTTAAAGTATCATACAGCTTCTTGGTGATCGGTCCCATTTCCTCCATACCGCTTGGGAAGCAGATCTCTTTGCCATGATCTACAACTTTGCCTACTGGAGAGATAACGGCTGCGGTACCGCAAAGTCCGCACTCAGCAAACTCACTTAACTCAGACAGCTTAACAGGTCTCTGAGTAACCTTTAATCCAAGATAGTGCTCTGCAACATATACCAGAGAACGTCTTGTAATAGAAGGAAGGATAGAATCAGACTTAGGAGTAACAACTTCGCCGTCCTTGGTTACAAACAGGAAGTTTGCACCACCGGTCTCTTCTACATAGGTTCTGGTTGCAGGATCCAGGAACATGTTCTCATCAAATCCATTTGCATGTGCTACTTCATGTGCATGAAGGCTCATTGCATAGTTCAGACCAGCTTTTACATGGCCGGTTCCATGAGGTGCTGCACGGTCAAAATCACTGACACAGATAGTAATTGGCTTAGCGCCATCCTTAAAGTATGGTCCAACTGGTGTTGCAAACATTCTGAACTGATATTCCTGAGATGGCTTAACACCGATAACAGGGCCTGAAGCAAACATGTATGGACGGATGTATAAGGTTGCGCCGCTTCCGTAAGGTGGAACCCATGCTGCATTTGCCTTAACAACCTGATCTACTGCGTCTAAGAATTTCTCCTTAGGGAATACTGGCATTTCCAATCTGACTTCAGAATCCATCATACGTTCTGCATTCATATCAGGACGGAAAGTAACGATGCTGCCGTCCTCTGTGGTGTAAGCCTTTAAGCCTTCGAAACACTCCTGGCAGTACTGTAAGATACCTGCACATTCGTTAATTGTAACATTTGCGTCTGCGGTCAGAGTTCCCTCATCCCATGCTCCGTCTTTATAGTTTGATACATAACGCATATCAGTTGGCATATATGAAAAACCGATATTTGCCCAGTCAATGTTTTTCTTTTCCATGATCTTGTATCCTCCATTTCTCTTTTCCTATTCATCCTTGTATTCCTACAACTGCCCTACTTTTTCTGCCTTAGATCTTACTGTAAAGCATTTTCTGAATAGCTGTAACTAATTTAATGACCATTATAGTCTTATTATTTTTGAAAATCAATGAAAATCTATTTCATCTGCCATACAATTCATGCATATCTGGTATAACCGTAAGATTTAACCAGCGTTTTTTCTATACACTCTGGTTATTTTCCCGCGCCTTCTCCTGCAAAATACTCTTTCGTCAGCTTCACAACGGTTCCGGAAAGAAGGAACAGCGCGATCAGGTTTGGGATCGCCATAAGACCATTAAAAGTTTCTGCAATATTCCACATCAGGCCCAGATCTGCCGTAGCACCTAAAATAGCCACCAGTGAATATGCTACCATAAAAGGCTTTATAACCTTTTCAGAGAACAAAAATTCAATACATCTTGCGCCATAAAGTCCCCATCCAAGAATAGTGGAAAAGGCAAAGCAGCACATAGCAACCGCTGTAAAAACAGATACCCAGTTTCCATATACAGATATAAAGCCCTGAATGGTCAATTCTGCGCCTGCTGCCTGTCCATAACCTACAGGAACCTGACTGCACAGGATAACAAGGGCTGTTAATGTACAGATGACAATGGTATCTGTAAATACCTCAAAAATGCCGAACATACCCTGTTTTACCGGTTTTCTGGTATCTGCACATGCATGAGCGATAGAACCTGTACCAAGACCTGCCTCATTGGAGAAAATACCTCTGGATACACCCTTTTTCATGCTCATAAACAGGCTTCCTACTGCTCCTCCAGTTACTGCCGCCGGTTTAAAAGCACCTTCAAAAATAGCCTTAAATACAGACGGAAGCACCTGGATCTTAAACAGGACGATGCCCACTGCCAATACAATATAAAGAAGCGCCATAAAAGGAACCAGCTTCTCTGTTACCTGTCCAATACGTTTTACTCCGCCTAACAGGATCAGCGCTACCAAAGCTGCAATAATAATACCCTGGATCAGATTTGATGTTTTTACTGCCCCATCTGAGATCAGTCCACAGCTTAAAAGCGCTGAGTTTACAGCAGTTGTAATAGTGTTGACCTGGGTAGCGTTTCCTGTACCAAATACAGTAAGCACACCGAAAGCGGAAAACAGAACAGCTAAAAACTGCCAGTTCTTTCCAAGGCCATTTTTAATATAGTACATAGGACCGCCTACCAGATCCCCTTCTTTGTTGGTCTCACGGTAGTAAACAGCCAGAGTCACTTCCGCAAACTTGGTGCACATGCCAAGAGCTGCAGAGACCCACATCCAGAACACAGCTCCTGGTCCGCCAATGGCAATGGCTCCTGCTACACCGGCAATATTTCCTGTTCCCACCGTGGCCGCCAGCGCCGTACACACTGCCTGGAACGGAGTCAGGGCGCCGTCAGAAGCATTCCTTTTGCGGAACATCCTTCCAATGGTAGTCTGGATGGCATAGGGGAACTTGCGGATCTGCAGAAAACCAGTGCGGCAGCTTAAATAAAAACCTACGCCGATGATGCAGACCATGGCAGGAACGCCCCAGATAAAGTCGTTTACAACCTGGTTAATAGATTCAATGGTACTGAGCATGGATAAATCCTCGTCTTTCTAAATCAAAACTGATCAAAACTTAATTTCTTTTCCTTCCAGGCGCCACTGTCTGAATTCTGCAGATGCAGAAAGAAGAAGGTCGGAAGAAGAATTTAACGCTGTTTCCACAGAGTCCTGGATCACACCGATGATAAAACCGATACCTACGATCTGCATGGCAATGTCATTGGAAATACCAAAAAGTGAGCATGCCATCGGGATCAGAAGCAGGGAACCTCCTGCTACGCCAGATGCGCCGCAGGCAGATAACGTTGCCAGGATACTTAAAATAACAGCACTTGGGATATCTACTGCAATGCCTAAGGTATTGGCTGCAGCCAGTGTCATAACTGTAATGGTGATCGCAGCACCATCCATATTAATGGTCGCTCCCAGTGGGATGGTAACGGAATACGTATCTTTATCCAGTCCCATTTCTGCGCAGGCTTCCATATTAATAGGAATGTTTGCAGCAGAACTGCGGGTAAAGAATGCGGTAATGGCACTCTTCTTTAAGCACTTGAAGATCAGAGGATATGGGTTCTTGCGGATACACCAGAATACTAAAATAGGATTGGTGACAAAGTAGATAAATAACATGGAGCCTAAAAGCACAGCCAGCAGTTTACCATATTCTGTAAAAGTTGAAAGCCCATTTACAGAAACTGTATTGTATACAAGACCCATGATACCAAACGGAGCACACTGGATGATCCAGGTAACTGTCTTTGAAAGAGCTGCTGAAATATCATTTAAAGACTGCTTAGTACTATCAGATGCCTTACGCAGGGCAATACCAATAAGAACGGCCCATACAAGGATGCCAATATAATTGGCAGATACTAAAGACTGTACTGGATTTGTCACTACATTCATAAGAAGTGTTCTTAAAACTTCTGCCACACCCTGAGGTGCTGCCATATCAGCAGCTGCCTCTGACAGAGTCAATGTTACAGGAAATGCGCTGCTCGCAGCAACTGCTACAATGGCTGCAAGGAAGGTACTGAACATATACATAATGATAACTGTACGGATAACACCTCCGTGACTTGCCCCTGCATAGCACAAAGAGCTGATGACTAAGAAAAATACCAGTAACGGCGCAATAGCTTTTAACGCCCCAACAAATACATCACCCAAAATGGCGATACCGCCTTCGGACGGAACAAACATTCCTAATAAAGCGCCGATCACAAGACCAGCTACGATCCTCTGCACCAGACTGATGCCTGTCCAGACCTGAACTATTTTTTTCATACTTTTTTCTATCCCTTCTGTTTGGTAAAGTGTTAAAAAAACGCAACGAGGAACATTATACACAACATGTGTATAAAATACAAATGTTTTTTTGTGGCGGACATTTTAATAGGAGTATTTTTCTAACATTCTTTATTAAAGTCTGTTATCGATTGCAGGAATTTATGAGGTTACATTTTTTTACATTTTAAAGTGAAAAACTGTGCAAAAATGCTTGCTACATTTCCTTAAATATGCGACAATTTGTAATTAGATGTACTTTCGGAGGTGAACATGAATGTTTTGTTTTCCAAAAGCAGGCAAAACAGGGACTTTATTTCTTGAAGAATTAAAACAGCGGGGTGTTACTGTAAAAAAGATCCCCAAAAACCATAAGCTGATGGAAGAAGGTGAAACGAATGACCGCCTTATCGTCCTGACCGACGGCTATGCAAAAATATCAAGAATGGATACCAACGGACATATACGTCTTCTGGCACTGGCCCACGATCAGGTACTGGGGGTAGCAGGATTTTTTAATAAAGGTGTCTATCCTTCCACCGTGACCACACTGACAGACTGCCTGATCTATGAGGTAAGTTATGATCTGGCGATCCGGATAATTGAGGAAAACAGGGCCATCCGCCAATATCTGTTCCGTCTGATGGATCAGTTTGTCACCTTTTATATCTGTAATGCCGTAATGCAGTCTTACGATTCTGTAGATGTCCAACTGGCCCGTATTTTATACGACATGGCTGTGGAAATGGGACATGTCCAGGAAAACGGCCATATCCGCCTTCCTATTGCCATGACAGATGAATTTCTGGGAAATCTTTTAGGAAGCAGCCGCGAAACAGTCACAAGACTTTTAGGCAAATGGCGAGATGAAGGTATCATCATTAAAAAGAATCGTTTTTTAACCATTTTTAAGCTAAAAGAAATAGAAAAAATCATAAACCGATAAAAATTATCAGAATTGTGATGTCAGTCACAGATTTTTTCTTTTCTATTTGCTAATATAAAACTAACAAGTCAATAAGGAGGAGCCAATGGACAAAATTGAACAGAAAATTTTAAATGCCATTGATGCACACCGGGAAGAGATCATTGAAATAGGCCGCGACATCTGGGGGCACGCAGAGTGCGGTTATAAAGAAGTTCGCACTTCCAAACTGTTTCAGGACCATATGAAAAAGTTCGGTCTTTCAGCTGAAAATGATCTTGCCATCACCGGTGCAAAGGCATACCTGAAAGGAACCGGAAAGGAACCGGTCACAGTTGCCCTGGTAGGCGAACTGGATGCCCTTCCTATTCCAGACAGCCCTTCAGCCAATCCTGAAACAGGAGCTGCCCACTGCTGCGGACACAATGCACAGATGGCTGCGCTTATGGGATCCGCTTTCGCACTTTGTGATCCGGAAGTAAAGGAAGCCCTTGACGGAGAGGTAGTCTTCTTTGCTGTACCTGCTGAAGAATTCGTAGAGATTGAATTTAAAAATCAGCTGATGAAAGAGGGAAAAATCTGTTACGGCGGAGGAAAAAGCGAACTGATCCGTATCGGCGCATTTGATGACATTGATGTTGCAGTGGGCCACCACGCTACTATGAATGCAGATGTACAGGTAATGAACAATCCAAGCAACGGATTTTTAAGCAAGATCGTACATTTCCACGGAGTTCCATCCCATGCTGCAGAAGCACCTTATAAAGGTGTAGATGCATTAAATGCAGCTACCTTGGCAGTCCAGGCTGTGAATATGCAGCAGGAAAGCTACAGAGATCAGGATTCTGTACGTGTTCACGGTTTTATTTCAAGAGGCGGTACTGCCATGAACATCATCGCAGACCACACCACTCTGGAATATTCCGTCCGTGCAAACAATATCCAGGCCATTGAAAATGCCAATGAGAAATTCGATCGTGCTGTAAAAGCAGGCGCTATGGCTTCCGGTTGCGGCATTGACATCGTCACCATGCCGGGATATCTTCCTACTGTGCCGGTAGATGATCTGAGAGCTATCAATGAAGCAGTTTCCATTTTTGCTGACAAATATAATGTAAAAATGGTAAACCCGGATTACAAACAGGGCGGTTCCACTGATTTCGGCGATCTTTCTTCATTAAAGCCACTGCTTCAGTTCCACACAGGCGGATACACCGGTGTTCTTCACGATAAGAACATGCATCCTGTAGACGAAGACATTGCCTATGTTCTCCCGGCAAAGATTTTTGCCCTGACCGCTTATAACCTTCTGAAAGAAAAAGCACGTTACGCAAAAGAACTGAAGAAAAGTTTCAAGCCGGTACTGACCAAAGAAGCCTATATCAATTACATGGATGCCCACAATTTAACTGAGTCCATTCCTGTAACTCCGTTAAAGTTTCCGCTTGATTAGCAGATTACACGTACGTGAAATATTTAAATTGTCCAAACTGTATGAAAAAGATGAATTTCATTAAATGTTTTAAATAATGTTTCATTAAAAGAAAGGGGATTATTTATGACTGCTGAATATAACAAAATGGCCAATAGTATCTTAATGTGGCTGGCTGCTTCACCTGGTATCTTGATCGTAATGTTCCAGTCCTTTAAATTTTTCAGGAAGAGCTGCGAAAAGGCAAATGCCATCGGTCTTTCTGACAAACAGGTACACGCAGCGATTCGTTCTGCCGCTATCACCTCTGTTGGACCATGTTTCGTTATGCTGACTACCATGCTGACCCTGATGCTTTATGTTGGTGCACCTATTGCATGGCTGCGCGTAGACTTTATCGGTTCTGCCATTTATGAGCTGCAGGCAGCTGACCTAACAGCATCTGCATTTGGCATCGAACTTGGAAGTCCGGAAATGAACTCTGCATTCCTTGCAACTGCTGCTATCGTTCAGGGCGCCGGATGTCTTGGATGGGTTCTGTTCGCCGCATTATTTGCAGATAAGATGGATAAGGTTTCCCTGGCAATGTCCGGCGGAAATGCAAAGCTGGTTCCTATCGTTGGTACCGGCGCTCTGATCGGTATTTTCTGTTCTCTGACCATTGACAAGATCTATCCGTTCAAGAACCAGATGGTTTCCGTATTTGCAGCTGCAGCAGCTATGTACATATTACAGAAGTACAATGAAAAAAGAAATAAGCAGTGGGTAAAAGAATGGGGACTGACCATCTGTATGTTAGTTGGAATGATCCTGGCAACTATCACAGAGCAATGTGGATTTATGCAGTAAATTTTTGATCTCATAAATGGAGGTATCCTGTATGATAACAAATGAACAGAAAAAAGTCTTTGAAAATGAATATATGCCTTACATCATCAGATGGGGAAAGATCACCTGCTGGCTTTCTATCCCACTAATCTTCATTCCTACTCTTGTGCTGATCGTCTTCTTTGGCGCAAAGATCACCATTGCACAGGTACTGACTGCTTTTATCCCCTTATTTGCCAGTATGCTTGCATGGTACATTGTTGACCCTATCACATTATTCCCAGTACTGCACGTTCCAGGCCTGTATATGACCTATATTGCCGGCAACTCCAAAGAGATCCGCGGACCTGCAGCTATCGCAGCTATGAGTGCAGCTGACGTTGAAGGTGGAACAGAGCACGGCACTGTTATCTCTTGTATTGCAATCGCAACTTCTGTATTTGTAAGTATCGCATGTATGACACTGGTTGCTTTAGGCGGAAACTTTATCCTTGCTATCCTTCCAAAGCCAGTGATCAGTGCTTTAAACTACCTGCTTCCTGCTTTATATGGCTCCATGTGTATGCAGAGAGCTATGTTAGACCACAAAACCTTCTTTATCCTTGTTCCATTTACCATCCTGTGCTGCATGATGAACCGTATGGGAATCTTTGGTATCCTTCCATTAGGAGGCGGATATGCACAGATCCTGATCCTGGTTGTTGTTGGTGCACTGGTTGCTAAGAAAGTTCACGCTTCTGAAGTACAGTAAGGAGGAGTTCATTTTATGGGATTTAATGAAAAAGTTCACGCATATATTGCAGCAAAATATTACGTTTATCTCACCGAAGAATTTGGTGAAAGAGGCCGGCAGGCATTTATCCACGGAACCCAGTATTACGCAATGCAGCGCGGCAGACGGATGGCTCAGAGAGCCATCCGTGACGGAAAGACACTGACTCAGGCTGATTATAATTATTATGGTGAATGGGTCAATACAGATGAAATCAAGGCTGAAGGCTGTGCAAACCAGTCTGAAGTAACACCGGAAGGCTACTTAAAGATCACCAGATGTCCATGGCACACCCAGTTTAAGGAAATGGGCTTAAAAGAGGCCGGAACAGAATACTGCCGCCACTTAGACAGCGCCATCTCCCGTGGATTTAACCCCTATCTGGAGTATAAAGTAGACCAGACTCTCCATTATGCAGATTGCTGCATTCACCGTCTGGAAACAGGCCCGATCACCGAAGGTGCCGAAAAAGGTAAAAATCCTGACAGCCTGCGTTCTTTTGAATATCACTGCGCACACAGCTACTGGGCATACCACGAAGTAGTTGCAGCTATTTTCCTTGAAAAAGGTGAAAAGCTGTGTACAAAGGTTTTAGAAGACTTCGCTACTGACTACGGCCAGGAAATGGCTGATAAGCTGTATTCCTATAAAGATGTGAATTTTAATGTGTGTGATTAAATGCTCACCGTTATAAACAGAATATAAGCTTTATACATAACCCCTCAGATACTTTCATAGACTGTACAAAAGTATTCTGAGGGGTTTTCCTTTTGAAAGATTATATTGAAGAACGGGCTGTAGCCATTGCTAATTACATCATAGATCACAATGCTACGGTACGCCAGACTGCAAAGCAATTTGGGATAAGCAAGAGCACAGTACACAAGGACTGCACCGAAAGACTTATATCCATCAATCCATTCCTTGCCGCCCAGGCAAGAGTGGTCCTAGACTTAAATAAGTCAGAACGTCATATCCGGGGTGGAATGGCTACAAGGGAGAAATACCAACATCGGCTTGCCATCTGCAGCCGGGATGAGAAGTAATTTTTATCCATCTGCCGCCTGCAGAACTTCCATCAGAGTATCTTTTAACGCAAGAGCTGCTCTCGAGTGATAACCGCCAGGCGGCAGTGCTATCCCTAAGTCAATAAAAGTGCCTTCTGTTCCTAATGATAAGAATTCAGCATTTCTGAAATAATGTCTGGAACTATAATAGGTAAATGCAAGCCCCAGACCTGCAGCCCCCATAGCAGCTGCCATAAGTGCTGACAGAGCATGATTACTGGCAATGGGCTGCACCCCATTTCTGTTAAAAATCCTCCTGGCTTCCCGTCCAAGGATCGTATCATAATCGCTAAGAAGATATTCATAGGAAAGTGTATCTTTCAAGTTTACATACTGTGGGATCCTGGATTCCAGATTATCTTCATTATCCCTTGCAAAAGCCATAACCGGATGGGTATGACTGGTAATAAGACATATCTCATCTTTCATGACCGGTTCTATATTAAGTCGTGGATCCGCCTCAGACATGACCAAAATGGCAATGTCAATCTCACCGGCCAGTATCATCTGTTCCAATGCCATGGAATTCCGCTCCACGATCTCCACTTTCACATCTGGATGCTCCAACCGAAAGGCATTTAACACCGGCGGAAGCAGATAAGAACCTCTGAAGCTGCTGACTCCCATGATCACCCGGCCACTTTTTAACTGTTTAATGTCTTTGATCTCATTTTGCACAGATCTGTATTCTGACAGTGTCTTATATGCATACTGGAGCATCAGTTCCCCTTCCTGGGTCAGGCGCACACCTCTTGATGTGCGGACAAACAGTTTACTTCCCACGTTATTTTCCAGTATACTTAAAAACTGGCTGAGGCTGGACTGAGCCATAAACAGCCGCTCTGCCGCCTTTGAAATACTCCTTTCTTCTGCTATGGCAATAAAATAAGTCAACTCTTTCATTTCCATGATCTGTACTCCCTAATGTTCTAATGTACTCTCGGAATCTTTTTGTACTTGATTTTGTGAGAAGATTTTTATTTATATATATCGGTTTTTCCGATATGTATTATAACATATTTTGCATTTTTTTGTTAGATAAAATAGATTATTATAATCATGTAGCAAAAGCAGATCAATAAAATACACTCTCAAATTGGAGGTTCATTATGGGAAAGATTTCCATGAAAGGCGTGTGCGATATGCACGTACACACAAATCCGGACTTAAGACTTCGCGCTTATGATGATTTTCAGCTGGCAGATGCTGCGATCCGAGTTGGTGCCAGAGCCATTGTCATAAAGACCCATCTGGGCTTTACGGTAAACCGTGCTTACCTCACTAATCAGTACGTAAAAAGAGTTTATGGTGAAAATACCGGCTTCACTATGTACGGCGGCGTTGTTATGAACAAAGTCATCGGTGGCATCAACCCTGAAGCAGTAGAAAAGGGCTTAAAGCTGGGCGCAAAAGAGATCTGGCTTCCTACCCAGTCTGCAAAACGCCATTTAGAGAAAATGGGGCAGAATCCAGCTGATGGGATTGAATTGGTACGGGATGGAAAGGTGGTTCCAGAGCTTATTGATGTATTTAAGCTGATCCGTGACCATGATGCAGTCCTCGGAACTGCCCATGTTTCTCCAAAAGAAGCATTTGTAGTTGTGGAAGCCGCAAGAGATGCCGGAGTAAAGAAGATCGTTATCACTCATCCGGAATGGTGGGTAGTAGACATGAGCATGGAAGACCAGATCCGCCTGGTAAAAGATTATGATGTGATCCTGGAACGGTGTTATGCACAGAACATGGGCGGTGGTGCTTACAAGAGTAATCTTCCAGATAATCTGGAGATTATCAAAGCCGTTGGTTATGAGCACGTTATGGTAGATACAGACGGCGGTCAGACAGAAAATCCAAACTGGGAGCTGGCTCTAGAGGAATATATGCAATATCTGGCTGATCATGGTATCCCGGAAGAACATATTTACCACATGACAAAAACAATTCCTTACAGACTTCTTGGAATTGAATAAGAAGCTTGCTGAATAAAAGCTTCAGTAAAATATAACTTATGTTCTCTCGGAATCTTTCTGTACCTGATTTTGTGAGAAGATTTTTTGTCAGTTGTGCCCAAATTTCTGAGGCGTACGCGGTGCGTACGGTGATGAAATTCGGGTGCGACTGGCGGAAAATCGGCCGCAAAGGCAGGCGCAGGAAAGACTCCGAGAGGACATACATATATCAGGAGGGGAACATATGTTAAGTATCATTATTATTCTTTCAATCGCACTGGCGATTTTTCTTGGATACAGGACCAAGATCAACACCGGTCTTTTCTGCATCGTATTTGCCTACATCATTGGCTGTTTTGTTATGGGATTAAAACCAAAACAGGTCATCGCTTTCTGGCCTACAAACACCATGTTTGTTATCTTGTCCGTTTCGTTATTTTATAATTTTGCTGCTATCAACGGAACTCTGGAGAAAATGTCCGGTGCCCTGTTATACGCCTGTCGCAATTTTCCGGGATTGCTTCCTTATGCACTGTTTGCAGTAGCTGTCATCCTTTCTGTTATGGGTGCTACTTATTTTACAGTTCTTGCATTCCTGGCTCCTATCACCCTGGTAATCTGCGATGAGTCCAGAATGGACAAATTAACCGGTGCTGTTGCCATTAACTGCGGTGCCTTAGCCGGTGGCAATTTTCCAACTTCCAATCTTGGGGTCGTTTTCCGCGGTCTGGCTGATACAGCCTATGAGGCTTCTCCTGATATCGCAGCCGTAGATTCCTTCAATATGGAAACGAAGATCTTTATCTTTGCTATCATCTTCTCCCTGATTCTCATTACCATCTTCCGCTTTGGTTTTAAGGAAAACAGAAATATTGGAAAAGGCGTTACTTTTAAAAAACCCGAAGCTTTTACAAAAGATCAGAAGACCACTCTCACTTTAATGTTAGCCATGATGGCTGTAGTTCTGATCTTCCCGCTGTTAAACATTCTTATGTCAGGAAATACTACTGTTAAATATATCAGCGGAAAAGTGGATGTCGGTCTGGTTGCCATTATCTTTACTGTGATTGCCCTCTTATTAAAGCTGGCACCTCAAAAAGAAGCCATTGCCCGCATCCCCTGGAATACTATTATCATGATCGCAGGCGCCGGTATGCTGATCGCTGTTGCAGTAGAAGCAGGAACCATTGAAGCACTTTCCACCTGGATCGGTTCCAATGTACCAAAGCCGCTGGTTCCTATTGCTTTCTGCCTGGTAGGTGCCATCATGAGTTTCTTCAGCTCCACCACAGGAGTGGTTGCTCCTGCATTGTTCCCGCTGATCCCAAATCTGGCTGCTTCCGTAGGTTTAAGCGCACCGGTATTATTTGCCTGCACGATCCTTGGTGCCCAGTCCAGCGCCATCAGCCCGTTTTCTTCCGGCGGTTCCCTGATCCTTGGTTCCACCCCAAAAGAAGAAGAACGCAATGAGCTGTTTAACCGCCTTCTCATGGTAGCTGTTCCCATCAGCGTGATCACCTGCACTGTTTATAACTTTGTGATCGCTATGGTTCTGTAACGTAATATTAGGTTTTACCGAAACGGGTCTTCTGTCTTTCTTTGCAGAAGATCCGTTTTTATGTATAATAAATGGAGAAAAAACAAAACGGAGGAATCTCCCATGGCCAAAAAATCCAACCGCAACACCCGGGGGCGCATTGTAAGTGCTGCCTGGAAGCTGTTTTATGAGCAGGGATATGAAGATACAACGGTAGAAGAGATCATCGAGCTTTCTGGTACTTCCAAAGGCTCTTTTTACCACTATTTTGACGGCAAAGATGCCCTTCTTTCTACTTTAAGCTCTCTTTTTGATGAGAAATACGAGGAACTCACCGGACTTCTGACACCGGAAATGACTGCTATGGAGCAGCTGCTGTTTTTAAACAGGGAACTTTTTCATATGATCGAGGACAGCATTTCCCTGGACCTGTTAGCAAGGCTTTATTCTACCCAGCTGACTACCAATGGGGAAAAACATCTGTTAGACCACAACCGGATCTACTACAAGCTGCTGCGAAAGATCATCGCCAAAGGTCAGGCTGAAGGCCAGTTAAGCAGCCGTTCCAATGTAAATGAAATGGTAAAGCTATATGCTCTCTGCGAACGTGCCCTTCTTTATGACTGGTGTCTTTGTGCAGGAGAATATGCTCTGACAGAATACAGTGCAAAGGTCCTTCCGGGATTTTTAAGCAGCTTTCTTCCTTAAAAGTGTGCAGCCTGCTGTGGATATTATTTTAATTCTTATTTTTTGTATATGTTTTATTTTTTATAATCGTACAGTTATTTTTTCTATATAAACAATTGGTTTTTATCACATTTATTTAGTATTCGTACAGTATTTATTCTATACTTCATTCTGTATTGTAGTCTATCTTTATGTATGTTATAATCGTCCTCAATATTATGTTCTCCCGAAATCTTTCCATGCACGAAAGACTACGGGAGAACATTATTTCGAGGAGGAATAATATTATGATCTCAGGACAGGTAGGTATTCTGTCAGCCATTGTGATCTATCTGCTTGCAATGGTATACGTAGGATTCTATTTCAGCAAAAAAGGCAGCGGTGATTCCGCTGATGATTTCTATCTGGGCGGCAGAAAGCTTGGCCCCTTTGTAACAGCTATGAGTGCAGAAGCCTCTGATATGAGCAGTTGGCTGTTAATGGGACTGCCAGGCGTTGCCTATCTCACCGGTATTGCAGACGCAGGTTGGACCGCTATCGGCCTGGGCATCGGCACTTATTTAAACTGGCTGATCGTAGCACAGCGTCTGCGCCGTTACTCCATCATATGTAATACCATTACTATTCCCGATTTCTTTTCCCGTCGTTTTAAGGACAATAAGAATATCCTGATGTGCATTTCTGCCATTATCATCCTTATTTTCTTTATTCCTTATACGGCATCCGGATTCAAGGCTATCGGAACACTGTTTTCCAGCCTTTTTGGCACTGATTACCATGTTGCCATGATCATTGGTGCGGTTGTTATCGTAGGCTATACAGTCATGGGAGGCTTCATGGCAGTTTCCACTACAGATCTGATCCAGAGCGTGGTTATGTCCATTTCCCTGATAGTCATCGTATTTTATGGAATCCATATGGCTGGCGGCTGGAACGAAGTTGTAAACAACGCTACATCTTTAGCCGGTTATCTTTCCATGACCCAGCTTCACGACAGGGCATCTGCCTCTGCTGCACCATACAGCCTGCTTTCCATTATATCTACACTTGCATGGGGGCTTGGCTACTTCGGTATGCCCCATATCCTTCTTCGTTTCATGGCTATTGAAGAGGAAAAAAAACTGGTGCTTTCCCGCCGGATCGCAACTGTATGGGTACTGATCTCCATGTGCGTTGCCATTCTCATCGGTATCATCGGATACGGTGCTTCTGTAGCAGGTTCCATCCCCATGTTTTCCACCAGTTCCCAGTCTGAAACTGTTATCATCCAGTTTGCCCATCTTCTTGGACAGAACGGCTTCTTACTGTCACTGATCGCAGGCGTTGTCCTTGCTGGCATCCTGGCATGTACCATGTCAACTGCTGATTCCCAGCTTTTAACTGCTGCTTCCGGTGTATCCCAGAATCTGCTCCAGGACTTTTTAAAGATCAAAATGAGCACTGCTGCTTCCATGAATGCAGCCCGCTTCACTGTTATGGGAATTGCCATTGTTGCTGTTTTTCTGGCATGGAACCCGGACAGCTCTGTATTTACTATCGTATCCTTTGCATGGGCCGGCTTTGGAGCCTCCTTCGGACCTCTGGTACTGTTTGCTCTCTTCTGGCGCCGCACTAATATGCAAGGCGCACTGGCTGGTATGCTTACCGGCGGCATCATGGTCTTTGTATGGAAGTATCTGGTACGCCCATTAGGCGGAAATTTCAATATTTATGAATTGCTTCCCGCATTTATCCTTTCCTGCCTTGCTATCATCATCGTCTCTCTTCTTACAAAAGAGCCTTCAAAAGAAATCTATGATGAGTTTGATTCTTTAGGAAAATAAGAAAGTCTTGACAAATCTTCTTTCGTGTCATACGTTAGACAAGTAAAAAAAATGATAATTTTTATCAATAATTTCCCCTGGTACAGAAACAAGTTTCCGTTACTCCAGGGGCAATAAAAGGAGCCTTGTATGACACTTCGCGATCTACCCATTGGAAAAACTGCAACTATACTTTCGGTTGGCGGGGAAGGAGCTTTGCGCCAGCACTTTTTAGACATGGGCCTTATCCCAAAAGGGGAAGTGACCATGGTCAAGTACGCCCCTATGGGCGACCCTATGGAACTGCGTATCCATAGCTATGAACTTACTCTGCGCCTTGCAGATGCAGAAAAAATTGAGATTACAGATGTAAGAGACCCTCAGCCCGCCAGCACGTCAAAGGAGCCAGTGCTTCAGGCACAGCGGCCCATTCCTCATCCCGGACTTGGTGAAGGCGGAAAATTCCATGAGAAATCCACCGAAAATCCCCTTCCTGATACAGAAATACTTACATTTGCCCTGGCAGGAAACCAGAACTGTGGTAAGACTACATTATTTAACCAGCTGACAGGTTCCAGCCAGCATGTTGGAAACTTTCCAGGTGTAACAGTTGACCGGAAAGATGGTGTGATCCGGGGATACAGTAATACTTCCGTAACGGACCTTCCCGGTATCTACTCCATGTCACCTTACTCCAGCGAAGAACTGGTCACCAGAAGCTTTCTATTAGATGAACACCCAAAGGGTATCATCAATATCGTAGATGCCACAAATATTGAGCGAAACCTGTACCTGACCATGCAGTTAATGGAACTGGATATTCCCATGGTACTTGCCTTAAATATGATGGATGAGGTACGGGAAAATGGCGGTTCCATTCTTGTAAACCAGATGGAGGAAATGCTTGGTATTCCGGTCATTCCTATTTCTGCTGCTAAAAATGAAGGTATCGATGAGCTGGTACAGCATGCTGTTCATGTTGCCAAATATCAGGAGCAGCCAAAAGAAATGGACCTGTGCGATGTAAATGATGATGGCGGTGCTGTCCACCGCTGCCTCCATGCCATTATGCATCTGATCGAAGACCATGCAAAAGCAGCCCGGATCCCGGTCCGTTTTGCCGCTTCCAAACTGGCTGAAGGCGATCCTCTGATCATGAGCAGTCTCAATCTGGATACAAATGAAAAAGAAATGCTGGAACACATCATCCAGCAGATGGAAACAGAACGTGGACTTGACCGTGCAGCGGCGATTGCCCATATGCGTTTTGATTTTATCGAGAAGATATGCGATTCCTCTGTGATCAAACCCCGTGAAAGCAAGGAACATCTGCGAAGCGTAAAAATGGATAAGATCCTTACTGGAAAATACACAGCAATCCCCTGCTTTGCCGGTATCATGGGTCTTGTATTTTACCTTACCTTTGGTGTCATCGGATCATTTCTATCAGACCTGTTAGACAGCGGGATCTCTGCTTTTTCCACTCTTGTAGATCATTCTCTCATTCAGTGGAATGTAAATCCTGTGATCCATTCTCTCGTTATGGATGGTATTTTTAATGGTGTAGGAAGTGTATTAAGCTTCCTTCCTGTTATTGTTACCCTGTTTTTCTTCCTGTCCCTTCTGGAAGACAGCGGCTACATGGCGCGGGTGGCCTTTGTAATGGATAAACTTCTGCGAAAGATCGGTCTGTCCGGCCGAAGTATTGTTCCTATGCTGGTAGGTTTCGGCTGTACTGTACCGGGCGTTATGGCAAGCCGTACACTGCCATCGGAACGTGACCGTAAAATGACCATCCTGCTGACCCCATTTATGAGCTGTTCTGCAAAACTGCCCATTTATGCTTTTTTTACTGCAGCTTTCTTCCCTGGAAATGGTGCACTGGTGATGGTAGCTTTATATTTCGGCGGTATCATTATCGGGATCCTCATGGCACTTATTTTCCGCAGCACTCTTTTTAAAGGAGAGGCCGTTCCTTTTGTTATGGAGCTTCCAAATTACCGCATGCCAGGTGCTAAAAATGTGGGACATCTTCTGTGGGATAAAGCAAAAGATTTCCTTCAGAGGGCTTTTACCGTTATTTTCATGGCTACTCTGGTGATCTGGTTCCTGCAGACATTTGACCTGCATTTGAACATTGTGACCGACTCAAAAGACAGCATCCTGGCTATGATCTCCGGTCTGGCCGCACCTTTGATGCATCCAATGGGTCTGGGTGACTGGCGTATCACCACAGCACTTATTACCGGATTTCTGGCAAAAGAAAGTGTAGTCTCCACATTATCCATCCTTTTTGGAAAAACCAGTATTCTGGTTTCCAGCATTACACCATTGTCTGCAGCCAGCCTGTTAGTATTCTGCCTGCTGTATACCCCATGTATCGCCGCTATAGCCTCTATTAAGAGAGAGCTTGGCGGAAAATGGGCACTGGCCGTAGTGCTTTTGCAATGTGCCATTGCATGGATCGCCGCTTATGTGGTTTATCTTGTTGGGGGATTTTGCATGTCCGGCCTGTTATTTACATAGATAAGACCAGTCCCTGTTTTGCGGATATAAAAAACAGCTGCTCTGTCAGCCCTTTCATATGGGGCTGTGGCAAAGCAGCTGCTTTTTTATATAGATTTATGATAATGATGTTGATTCGTAATCCGCTCATTTTTTCTTCCAAAAATGGCTTCTTACTCATGTTTTTGGCGGGTCCCAAGTTCAAAAATCCTCCTGCAAGCAAGCTTGCATCGGATTTCTGACCTTTTGACCCTGGTATCATGATAATTTCTTATACAGCAGATTTCCTATACTCTGGATCACCTGCACAAAAATGATCAGCACAATACTGGTAGTTACCAGATATGGCATTTTATACGCCTGGTAGCCATAACGTATAGCCACGTCACCCAGACCGCCGGCACCAATGGCACCACCCATTGCGCTGTAACCGATCAGACTGATCATGGTCAGCGTAATACCGGAAAGAATAGCCGGAAGAGCTTCTTTTAAATATACACGGAAAATGATCTGCAGATCTCCTGCACCAAAAGAACGGGCGGCTTCAATAAGACCGTGATCTACGCTGCGGAGAGCAGATTCAATAACTCTGGCTACAAAAGGAATTGCGGAAATGGTCAGAGGCACTAAAGCTGCCTTTGTACCAATGGCTTTTCCTGCGATCATACGGGTAAACGGGATGACGATAACCATTAAAATGATAAATGGGAAGCTGCGGAATACATTTACAAGGATATCTAAGATCCCATAAATGATCTTATTAGGCCGCAGGCCGTCCGGTGCTGTTACTGTGAGCACAATGGCTGGGATAAAACCTAAGATCACGGAAAAAAGGGTAGAGCCAATGACCATATATACCGTCTGCCCAAAGGCTTTCATAATTACATCATACATTTTCAAGCACCTCCCATAAGATACCTCTGTCTGTGAGCCATGCAGTCACACGCTCTTTATCTGCTTCTGTTACATTGATCACCAGGCTTCCCATAATGGTTCCACGGAAGTTCTCCAGTTTTCCCTGACAGATACCAAAATTGATGCCCAGGTCATGTGCCAGATGAGTAATAGCGCTGTCGCTGGCTGTTTCATCGTTAAAGAACAGACGGACATTGACACCGTCTTTTGGAAGAAATTCCACACTGTCACCTACAAACTCCTGAACATCCTTATTTGGTGCCACAAACAATTCTTCCGGTTTTCCGGCAGCGATCATTTTACCATTTTTTAAGAATGCAACCTTATTACAGATCTCTTTTACAACTTCCATCTGATGTGTTACCACAACAATGGTAATTCCCAGTTCTTTGTTGATCTTGGAAAGCAGTGCCAGGATACCCTTTGTAATCTGGGGGTCCAGAGCGGAGGTCGCTTCATCACAAAGAAGGATCTTTGGATTTAAGACCAGGGCTCTTGCGATTGCCACTCTCTGCTTCTGTCCGCCGGAAAGCTGTTTCGGATAACTGTTTACCTTATCCTTTAAACCAACCAGATCTAACAGCTCCATAATACGGGCATGATTTTCTTTGCTGTTCTTATTCTGTCCCCAGAACTGAAGAGGAAGAGCAATATTATCATACACATTCAGACGGCCTAACAGATTGAAGTTCTGGAAGATCATTCCCATGTCCTTGCGTACCAACTGAAGCTGTTTCTGACTCAGACCTGCAATTTCCTTTCCATCTACTGTAATAGAACCGCCGTTATACTTTTCCAGTCCATTTATACAGCGCAGCAATGTAGATTTACCGGCACCGCTCTGTCCGATGATCCCAAAGATATCTCCCTGTTCAATGTTAATAGAAATATCCTCCAGAACCTGAAGGCTGCCAAATTGTTTGCTTACATGTTCAATATTGATCATAAAATTCTCCTAATCTAAACCGGTATAAAAGCAGATATAAAAACGGGCAAAGGGCTGCTGCAAAAATTTCCTGATTTCAGGTTTTTTACAGCAGCCACCGCCATTTTTATGATGTTGGGGGCAAAAAGTATTTTGCCCTCCGATACCGAATTGCTGCGTGCTTTGCACTCTGGCAATTCCCAAAACATTCAGAAGTGGGGGATTTCCGGATGTTTCTGCCTGTTGCTATTGTATACAGGAACGGCAATCGTATCCTGCGTGATCAGTACCGTTATCTACGAAACGATGTACTAGAATGCCGGGATAACGGAACCGCTGTATTTTTCCTCAATGTATTTCTTTACATCATCATTCTGTAATGCTGCGATCAGAGCCTTGGTCTTAGTGCTTTCTTCATTTCCCTCTTTAACAACCAGATAGTTAATGTACTTATAACTTTCATCACTGTCTGCAAGCTCTGCTGCTAAAGCATCCTTCTCAGGATTTAAGTTTGCTTCCAGTGCGTAGTTTCCATTGATAACTGCTGCATCTACATCGTCCAGGGATCTTGGCAGGTTTGCTGCATCCAGCTCAGTAATCTCGAAATTATGAGGATTTTCTGCAATGCTGGTCAGGTTGTAAAGATCCTCTGTTTCAGCCAGAGTGATCAATCCATTGTCTGCTAACAGCTTAATAGCTCTGGATTCATTTGATCCATCGTTTGGTACTGCAATGGTTGCTCCATCAGGAAGCTCTTCCAGGCTCTTGTAATTCTTGGAATAGATGCCCATTGGCTCTAAGTGGATGCCTGCAACTTCTACTAAATGAAGTCCTCTTTCCTTGTTCTGCTCTTCCAGATAACGGATAGTCTGGAAATAGTTTGCATCGATCTCGCCATCTTCCAAGCTTGTGTTAGGCTGAACGTAATCATTAAACTCAACTACCTCTACAGTCCATCCAGCTGCTTCAAGCTTTGGAACTACTACATCATTTACGATCTCAGCATGTGGAACTGGTGTAACACCGATAGCGATCTTGTTGTCATCACCTTCCGGAGCAGGAATTTCTCCCTCTGCTGCCGCTTCTGCTTTTGTTTCTTCTGCACTGCTTTCAGCTGCTTTGGAAGAAGCTGCTGCTGTAGTTGCTGCCTCAGTTGCTGCTACTGTTGTCTCTGCTGTCTTGCTGCCGCATCCTGCAAGAACAGTAATTGCTGCTGTTGCTGCTAATGCTAATGTTAACCATTTTTTCTTCATAATATTTGTCTCCTCTCCTGACCAGGCCCTGGTGGTCTGATCTCGCTTGCTTGTTTTTTATTTGTTTCCTGTGTTTCTTTTGATAGTCTGCATTTTAGCACATCCCCTTTAGTCTGTCTATTTCATAAAATCTTTATCTAGCTATAGGTAAAACCTATAACAAGTAGATCCCGGTTATGTTATACTCTAATGCGTAAACAACTTTTTGGACTCACCATTTATTACAGAAAGGCGTCACACCCTATGAACGAAACAAAGATCATCCCCACAACTGGACGAAACAACTGCGGCGGCCGCTGCATCATCTATGCCCACGTCCGTGACGGTATTATTGAAAAACTTTCCACAGAAACAGCGGGAACACCAGAACATCCCGTTCCTTTATGTGCCTGCGCCAGAGGCTTAAACTACCATAAAACATTTTTAGGTGAAAACCGGCTGCGTTGGCCTATGAAACGGACCGGTGAACGTGGGGAAGGCAAATTTTCCCGCATCAGCTGGGAAGAAGCCCTGGATATCCTTACTTCTGAATATATCCGCATCCGGGATACCTACGGACCCGGCTCCCGCTACGTGAATGATGGCTGCGGAATCAGCGCTGTTATGCGGGGGGACCGCATAATGCGCCGCCTGCTGGCCTTAGACGGAGGTTATCTTGGCAGCTACAATTCCTACAGCTCTGCCTGCATCCGTAATGCAACAGACATCACCTACGGCACCAGCGAAACCGGAACACATCCTTCCGACTGGTTAAACAGCCAGCTGATCATACTCTGGGGACACAATCCTGCAGAAACCCGCTTTGACAGCAGCTCCATGTTCTACCTGAAGAAGGCAAAAGCTGCCGGTATTCCTGTTATTGTCATTGACCCGCGAAAAAATGATACCGTCCTGGCCTTAGATGCCCAGTGGATCCCCATCCGTCCTGCTACAGACAGTGCTCTGGCTGATGCCATGGCATACGTTATTATAAAAGAAGGGCTTCAGGATCAGGGATTTTTAGATACATGCTGTCTTGGCTTTGACGCAGCACATATGCCAGAAGGCGTGGATCCGTCCCTTAACTGCCTTTCCTATTTAATGGGCGAAAACGACGGCATTCCAAAGACACCTGAATGGGGTGAAACGATCACTGGCATTCCAGCTGACACCATCCGGGAACTGGCTATCCGCTATGCTACCACAAAACCAGCTGCTATTATCCAGGGATACGGTGCACAGCGAAATGCATATGGCGAGCAAAGCGCCCGTGGCGTTATCTTTCTTACCTGCCTTACTGGAAATGTAGGGATCAGCGGCGGCTCTGCAGCCGGATCCGGAGATTGTTCTACCCATAAGCTGCCGAAATTCCCGGTACCGGATAACCCTTATAACAGGGAACTTCCTGTTTTCCTCTGGACTGATGCAATAGACCACGGTAAGGAAATGAATGAATATGATGGCATCCGCACCTGCGATCAGGGTATTTTTGATGATCCAAAGGATATTGCACTGGATTCCAATATAAAAATGATCTTCAACCTGGCAAGCAACACCCTTATAAACCAGCACGGTGACATTAACCGCACCGCCAAGCTGTTAAAAGACACGTCTAAGTGCGAATTTATTGTCTGCTCTGACTTATTTATGACAGCCAGTGCCAAATTTGCAGACCTGCTCCTTCCGGGGATTTCCATGTTTGAAGAGGAAAACATTACCAAACCATGGAAATTTACAGAATTTCTTGGATTTAACAATAAGGTCATTGAACCGCTTTATGAATGTAAGACGGAATATGAATGGATACGGGAACTGGCAAAGGGGATCGGCTTAGAAGAAGAATTTACAGAAGGCCGTGATTACAGCCAGTGGATGAGTTATATTTATGAAGATCTTCGCACCAGCGAACCGGAGCTCCCGGAATATGATGAATTCCGTGAAAAAGGCATTTATAAATTTGAAGAAGGGCATTATCCCATTTCCTTTGAAAAAGAAGTAAAAGATCCAAAGCATTACCCATTCCCCACACCAAGCGGAAAGATCGAGCTGTTTTCCACCAAATTATGGAAAACTCCTATGAAAGATTTCATGCCGCCTATTCCCCGGTACGTAGCACCGCCGGAAGGCCCGCAAGACCCGCTGACAAAGCGTTTCCCACTTCAGTTATCCGGCTGGCACAGCAAATGCCGCACCCACACAGTCCATGACAATAACTTAAATTTACGCAAACTGGATCCGCAAAAACTCTGGATCCACCCGGAAGATGCTGCCGCCCGCAGTATTAACGATGGCGATATGGTCCTTGTATACAATGACCGTGGTCAGGTAAAGATCCCTGCTAAGATCACCGACCGGGTAGCCAAAGGTGTCACCACCCTTTCCCAGGGCACCTGGTATACACCCGATGAAAACGGTGTAGATACCCGGGGTTCCATTAACGTACTCACTTCCCAGCGCCCCACTCCATTTGCAAGAGGGAATGGACAGCATACCAATCTGGTGGAAGTGCAGAAAATATAGCAAAAAAACAAAAACAGGAGCTATCCGAAAAATATTATTTGGATAACTCCTGTTTATAACTAAGCTATTGATCAACCGTATCAATTTATAACTACTATTCAAGATGTAAAATTTCTTCGCCCTTCACAGCCGAATCATTTTTCAACAACGTAAATGATGCTCCACTTGAAAATACGATCGGTGATACCAGAGATTTACCAGCGCCTGTTACCTGTTCCAGATTAACCTTTACCAGCAACTGTCCCTGTTTTACCTGATCCCCCTGTTTTACCTTTACATCAAATCCAGCACCATTTAATTCTACTGTGTCTAAACCAATATGGATCAAACATTCTAAACCATCTTCACGTTTTAAACCATAGGCATGTCCTGTAGGAAATGCTGCAGTTACCTCACCATCAAATGGTGCGATCACTTCGCCATCTGTAAGTTCCACAGCAAAACCATCTCCCAGAATTTTAGAAGCAAATGTTTCATCTTCCACCTGCTCTATAGGAATTATTTTTCCTGTTGCTGGAGATACAAATTCTGCTTTTTTTATTTCCGGATCCTTTTTCAGCCAGTTAAATAAACCCATATGCTCCTCCGATTACTTTAATTCAGGCCAGTAATCCTTGTTGGCTTCAATCAGATCATCCAAAATCTGTTTTGCTACAGAAGCACTGGGAACTGTTTTCGATAAGGTAAGTGCCTGCCACAACTTCAAATAGCTGTGTTCTACATATGCCTGTACAACCAGTTTTTCAACTGCCAGCTGTTCCTGCATCATGCCTCTTTCAAATGTTGGGATCTCACCCTGACTCATAGGCTCCGGACCATTAAAGCCTACAACACAGGGAACCTCTACCATAGCATCGTCATCAAAATTGCTGATGGCACCCTTATTTTCCACAATGCACAGCATGATCTCATGTGTATTATAAGCCAGCGCTCTTGCCAATGATACAATAAAAGCAGCATGATTATCAACAGTAAACTCACCACCTGTAGCAGTTCCTTTGCGGATTATCTCTCTTGCAGCACCAAACACCTCTTTTTCTCTGCCTTCGATAACTTCATCTGCACGAGTGTGGTTTGGGTCTGTATGTTCTACTACATAATCCGGATACATATAGTACTTTAAATACGTATTGGGCAAAAACTGCGGATCCAGAGCCAGAAGATCTTTTGCTTTTTTGTGTGTTGCCTGCCAGCTTTCATCCATATGCTGTGTTTCAATTGCTTTCTGGGTAAGATAGCCATTTTCCGCAACGTACTTTGTTAATTTAGGCATGTAATCTTCGCCAGTTGTTTTGTCCTTTACACTGGTCCACCAGCCAAAATGATTCAGCCCGAAATAACGTACATCCAGATCATCGTATTCTTTTCCTACAATATATGCCATTCTTCTTCTGGTACCTACTGGCATATCACAAATATTAATCACCTTTGCATTCGGTCTTAATACACGGCAGGCCTCCGCAACGATGGATGCAGGATTAGAGTAATTGAGCATCCAGCAATCCGGAGAATATTTTTCCATATAATCAATAATCTCCAGCATGCCGGTAATACTTCTCATTCCATAAGCAATTCCACCTGGGCCACAGGTTTCCTGGCCAACTACGCCGTATTTCATTGGGATTCGCTCATCCAGTCTGCGCATCGCATATTTTCCTACACGGATATGTGCCATACAGAAATCTTTTCCTGTAAATGCAGCCTCTGGATCAGTTGTATATGCAAAATGAATCTGCGGAGCCTCTTCTTTCATTAATATTTCAAGTGCTTCTCCTATAACCGCCTGACGTTCTTCATCATTATCATAAAGTGTTACCGAATCCAGTGGAAAATCTTCCTGATGCTCCAGCATCATTTTTACAATTCCTGGTGTGTAAGTACTGCCGCCTCCGGCAATCACTACATTAAATTTTTTTCCGTTCATTTTTATGATCTCCCTTCTATTACTGATCCAAGCCCAGTTCCTTGTCTACTGCCTTTCTTACCTGATTGATCTGAAGACCGTAAACTACCTGAACCGTTTCATTTTTCTTAAATACACCTGCAGCTCCTGTCTGCTGCTTTAAAACCTCATCCTTAACAAGTGAACTGTCTTTTACAATCAGACGCAGGCGTGTAAAACAGTTATCTACTTTTTCAATATTGTCCGGACCGCCTAATGCTTCTACAATCAGCTTTGCATTGATCTCCCCATTGTCAGATGCTGCTGTTTTTTCTGCAGATGCCTTTGCTGTCTTTTCTTTATACTCTGCCTTTGTATGCAGTTTCATTTCCATTCCATTATCTTCGCGGCCAAGTGTTTTTAAGTTCAGCTTGGTGATCAGGAAACGGAATAAGAAATAATAAATAACAAATTCTGCAATTCCTATTAAAAGATAAGTTGGCCAATGTGTCTTTCCGATTCCTAACGGGATATTATACAGAAGGAAATCAATAAATCCATTTGGTCCGATGGCGCGGCAACTTAATATATTAAATGCTACCATTCCAAGTCCGCTTAATACTGCATGAGCTACAAATAAGATCGGCGCTACAAACAGGAAAGAGAATTCAATCGGTTCTGTTACACCGGCAATAAAAGATGTAAATGCTGCCGGGATCAGAATTGCTTTGATCTTCTGACGATTTTCAGGTCTTGCTGTGTGATACATTGCAAGGCACGCGCCAACCAGACCAAACATTTTTGAAAGTCCCCTTGCATCCCATACTACAGAAGACGATAAAATTGAAATAGACGGATCTGCCATCTCTGCATAATAAATATTTCGGCATCCTTCGTATACCTGGCCTGCGATCTGTTCTGTACCACCCAGTTTTGTATACAGGAATGGTGTATAAACCAGATGATGAAGGCCTGTAGGGATCAAAAGACGTTCTAATGCTCCATAAATAAAAATACCAAAATTTCCGGTTCTGTTGATGAAATATCCTAAGCTGTCGATCACCATCTGTACAGGAGGCCATGCATAAGTAAGAACAACTGCAAGAATGATGATAACCGGGATCAGAACGATAAATACAAATCTTGCGCCCCCATAAATCTGGAATGCATTGTTAAATTCTGTATCGATGAAACGATTATGCACATAGGCACTTACACATCCAAGAATGATTCCCAGGAATACACCCATATCCAGGATCTGGATTCCTAAAACTACCGCCTGGCCACTTCCTCTTAATGCATCAGCATCTACTAACATTCCTCTCAGTCCCATGAATTTATTCATGGCATTGATAAATACCAGGAATGCAAGAAGTGCTGTAAATCCAGCTTCCGCTTTTTTCTTCTTTGCAAGTCCGATTGCAATACCGGTACAGAATATCAGTCCCAGGTTATTAAGTATTGCTACCAGTGCCCCGGAAAGGATCGTTCCAAATCCTTTTGTAACCGGATTATCAAGGAATGGCAGAATCTCCATTAATCTTGCATTTGTCAAAACATTTCCCACCGCGATCAGAAGGCCTGCAATAGGAAGGATCAGCACAGGCATGAACATAGCCTTTGAAAAGGACTGCATAGCACTCATTACTTTTTCTTTCATGTTACCTCTCTCCATTTTTCCAACGTAATATTCACTATCTGTAAAATATCATGTTTTTTATTCCACGTGGTGATATTTTGAATTATACAGCTTACTGGGAAAAAGTACAGATTTTCAGACCAAAAGGAAACGTGTTACCCAATTACGTAACACGTTTCACAGAATTGTATGAAATTATATAAATATGCTTTTATTTTATAGAAATCCGATAATATTCATAGATCAAAAGTTCGATCATCATCATTGTTTTTGCAAAGTACAGAGTAGGTTTCATATTCCTGTCATCTAAAGGATTATCGTCTTCTACTTCGATTACACAGTCACTGTACTCTTTTAAAGGACTATCTCCCGCATGTGTAAATCCTACTGTAAAAATAGCATTTTCTTCTGCTGTCCTTACCCGATTCAGTACATGAGGCGAACGCCCTGATCTTGAAAAAGCAATAAAAACACCTATAGATTCCATATTATTTTCAAAAATGCCAATAGAATCTGCCCCATCTGACAAGATACATTTAATACCTAAAACCAGAAGCTTTTTCCCCAGATAATTTGCCATCATCGATGAAAAACCCATTCCATAGATAAATACGGTATCAGAGGTTTCACAGATTTTTTCTGCTGCCCTGCGCAGATTCTGATAGTTTTCTAAGGATATGGCTTCTCTTCCAGCAAAATGACTGATAAAATCTTCATTTACTTCATAACCGCGGCTAACTCCACCCACAGTTCCCAAAAGTTTATAATACATCTCAATAAAACCATTATAACCCAGTTTACGTGAAAGCCTCATAACTGTGGATGTGGACGTAAAGTTTTCCCGGGCCACACCACGTACTCCTAACTTTAAAGCCTGATCAAGATGTGTCAGCAGATACTCTAAAACATTTCTTTCTATATCTGTCAGCTGTATCCCACACGTCAGCTTTTCAATGTCGATATCCATATACAACCGTACCCCTTTATCTTCATTGCATTGTCTCAGAATGAACTAATACAAAAGTATACCATTTTTGTTTTAATTTTACAAATCCTTCCATATGCTGTATACTTTTATTTTAAATAGATCAGATTTATTTATTGAATATTGCGAAGGAACTGTTATTTATGAAAACTTTTATAAACACCTGCATACGCTTTTTTAAAAAAGAAACTGTATTATGTATCGCCGGATCTTTAGCCTTTATTTCCGCGTTTTTTGTACATCCATCTGCTGCTTATATGGGATATATCGACTTTCGGGTTCTGTCTCTGCTTTTCAGCCTGATGCTGGTTGTAGCTGGATTTCAGAGCATCGGTCTTTTTCACTGCCTCGGCTCTGCACTTCTTACAAAAGTACATACCACAAGGCAATTAATACTGGTGCTTTCCCTGTTATGCTTTTTTTCCAGCATGTTCATCACCAATGACGTGGCATTGCTTACCTTTGTTCCTTTTGCCATTATGATACTGACTATGGCCGGACAGCAAAAGTTTTTGATCTCCACCATTGTTTTGCAGACCATTGGCGCGAATTTGGGAAGCATGTTCACACCTGTAGGAAATCCCCAGAACCTGTATCTGGCTTCTGCATTTTCCCTTTCCACAGGAACCTTTTTAATACGCATGTTCCCCCTTACAGCTTTGTCTCTGGTTTTGCTGGTTGCTGCAGCCTGTATGCTCCCCTCTACACCAGTAGACATCGCTTCCCAGACTGCGGCTGAACGGCCTGAACCGAAAAAATTAGCTGTTTATCTGGTACTTTTTATGACCTGCCTTGGATGTGTATCCCACCTGATCCCATATCCTGTTATGTTGGTTCTCGTCCTTATAACTTTGCTTTTTATTAATCGGACACTGTTTCAAAAAGCAGATTATTTTCTTCTTTTAACCTTTGTTTTTTTCTTTCTGTTTATAGGAAATGTGCAAAACATTCCCGCAGTATCTGATCTGCTCCATAAACTGATCCGGGGCCGGGAACTGGGCGCCGGGATCCTTTTAAGCCAGTGCATCAGCAATGTACCTGCTGCCATCCTTCTTTCAGGCTTCACTGACCAGGTCATTCCTCTGTTGTATGGAGTGAATATCGGCGGTCTGGGAACTCTGATTGCATCTTTAGCAAGTCTGATCTCCTATCGTTTTTATGTAGGAACAGAAAATGCACATACCGGACGTTATATGAAGGTATTTACACTTTATAATGTGATTTTTCTGATTATTCTGGCTTTGGTGGCCTGGAAAATCCTTTAAAATCTATAGCAAAAATCCCCGCTGATCTGGCGGGGAAATCTATTACATTTTTACTTTTTTAATCTATATTCAATATCTGACGCACTATAAAGTACATTCGTCACAATAACACTTTCTTCCTGTATCACATAAAATACTGAATAATTGTCCACGACCATTCTTCGTAATTTTTCAGCACGCCCAAACTCCGATCCTATCTCCCGAAAACGTTCTGGCAATATATCCAGCCTTAAAATTGCATCTGCAATCCTGTTATACTGTCTCATTGCATTTTCTGGTGCTAACAATGTAACTACAATATAATTATAAAGCTGTTCCATATCTGCCAACGCTTCTTGTGTGATCTGCACTTTATATTTATCCATTCTCAGCGCTTCTCCCTGAACTTTGCAAATGCACTGGCTGCATCCTGTATTCTTCCTGCCTGCATATCATCATATCCTTTTTGCAGTTTTTCATGAATCTGTTCATCTGTCATCAGATCTGCGTTGATCACATCCGGAGCTTTTGGCAATGTCACTGCAAACGGAATGCCGCCAGTAAGGGAAATCTGGTTTAAATACATATCAATAGCCGTTGACATAGGAACTCCCAGTTTTGATAAAACTGCTTCTGCACGCTCTTTTACAGTGGGATTTACTCTTAAATTTAATGTAGCTGTTTTTTCCATAACATAACACCTCCTACTGCCTATAGTGTAACGCAAACGTCATTACATTTCAAGTCTGCATAATATTATGATTAATAAATAGCCCGTATATTCCAATACAAAAGAGACTGACACTCAACTTATTTTGGAGAATAAATGCGTGCCCTGACATCTCTTTAATACTTCACTTGCCTCCGGAATCCGATAGCCTGCTTCCAAATACACAATGGCTTTCATTTTCTATTAAACAGCTTACATTCTTAACATGAAACTTAACAAAGGAAAAAACCACAGATCTTTTCACTGGTGTTGCGGCACACTGTCTGGACTTCCTCGTTGTCTGCTTCCGGGTCTTCCCCGCAAATATCCATGCCAATAAACTGTCTGCCTGGTGTCTGCTGCATATAGACATCTATAAATTGCAAAACCTGGTCCAAAACCACATTTCCCTGATCCCAGTTGGTCTTTCCTTCAGACTCTGATAAAATATCTTTATCAATGGAGATATACAATGGGAGCTGTTCTTTTTCATCAGCTTCTGCGCCGGTCACATTACACTGTCCACAAAGTTTCTGTATCCAGTTCGGCTTTTCCACATTTTGAAGAAATTCTTCCTCAGATATCCAGGTTACTTTCCCCAACAGTTCTTCCCCATCTTCTGCCAGTTCTTTTTTCGTTTCTTCCATGGCAGCTTGTGGCGGTCCTACCAGGATCACATGCTTTAAATTATCGTTGGTCTCCAGTGCTTCCCGGATCCAGCCACCGCAGGATAAGATCCCTCCAAAGGCCGGACACTGCATATCAGTATGGTGGTCAAATACTAACAGTTCAAAGGGTTCTCTTACCAACTCCAGCCACAGCTTTGTCAGATAATGGTAATTGCCGGAGTCTAAAAAATGCAGTCCCTCCGGCCCAAAAGGAATGATCCTCTTTCCGATCTCTTCCTCTGCCAGACTATCGCAATAACAGTTGGTTCCAGGAATATCCTGGAAATCCAGCTGGGTGATCACTGGTTTTGCGGCCATATTCTCTGCCTCTGCCACCACACTGTCCACTTTCTTCTCCAGCGCCGTCTTCAGCCCCTGCATTTCATAAACTCCGCTAAAATTCATGATCATGATGTTATTCTTCATGCTTAAACCACCCTTCTGACTACTTACAGCAAAAAAGCTGCAACTTCCAGAAAGCTGCAGCCATTTTTCATTTTACAACTGTTACTTATTTCTCAGCAATTGCTTCGATCTCGCAAAGAACACCCTTTGGAAGAGACTTAACTGCCACGCAGCTTCTAGCTGGCTTAGAAGTAAAGTACTTAGCGTATACTTCGTTGAATGCTGCGAAGTCGCCCATATCTGCTAAGAAGCAGGTGGTCTTGATAACTTTGTCATAGCCGCTTCCTGCTGCTTCCAGAATAGCTCCTACGTTCTTGCAACTCTGCTCAGCCTGTGCAGCAATACCTTCTGGTACAGTGCCATCAGCTGGATTTACTGGGATCTGACCGGAAGTATAAACAATACCGTTTACTTCAAAACCCTGAGAATAAGGTCCGATTGCGCCTGGTGCTTTTTCTGTGTTGATCAATTTCATTTTTCAAATCCTCCTTTGAACTGTGATGTCCTCTCGGGATTTTCTGCACCCGCCTTTGTGGCAGATTTTCCGCCACTTGCACCCGAATTTCATCAACGTACGCGCCGCGTACGCCTCAAAAATTCGAGCACAACTGGCAAAAAATCTTCTCACAAAATCGAATACAGAAAACCTCGAAAGAACATCCTGTACCAAATATTATAGTCAACCTTTGTAAATATTGCAATGTTTTTATACGCATACATCATTTAAATCAAGTAAAAACATACATGATTATTTTTTATAAGCCTAAATATTTTTGTAAAACATAGTGACTCATATTCTTTAAAGCAGACTATTTTATCCATTTTATTCTATCGCATATTCTTTCACAAAAATATTAAATGCTTTACATTTTGCGATCATATAACTCTAATTTCAGAATTTCCAGAAGATATTCCTTCGTGTTCTTCTCCGGCTCTTCCAAAACCAGTTCCAGAAAATGATGCAGCGTCTGCCCCACTTCTTTTCCAGGTCTCATTCCAGCCTTTATCAGGTCATTTCCCGTAACAGCAAGCATTTTTAAGGAAATACAGTTGCCGTCAGCGCGTATCTCATCCCGCAGTGCGCAAATCTTCTCTAACTGCCTTACTGCCACACTTTTACTATCCGTATCCTTTGCTGCCCCTTTTGCCAGACACAGCTTAATATTTAACAGATCATCAAACAGTTCCGGTTCCATCTGGCTCATAGCCTTGCGGATCTGGGGTTTACTTTCAGCACCTGGCACAAATTCTAATTCCGCTGCAGCTTCCAGCGTACACATTTCATCTGTTTTTTCATCTGGAAGGGCGATCTCTCCACAAATAGACCTTTCTATCCACCCGGTCAGCACCTTTACCTGGTAAATAGTATCATTATCCAGTTTCAGATCCCGTAAAATGCGCACTGCCTGCTCCGGTGTTCCTTTTCTTAAAAACAAAGCCCAGCGAAGGGCCTTTTTTGCAGGAACCGTAACAGGCATATCCCCTATCATTTCTCCCATTTTGTGAAATGTTTCTGAAACATAAGGGCTGATGCCGGTTTCATATACCAGCTTCATAGCTTCCGGCCGGTCACTTAAAAGCAGCTTGGTCAGTTCCACCTGGATACGTTCTTTGCTTACGTGGATCAGATTAGGAGCGATCTGGGTGATTGCCTGTCGCGTAGCATCTTCAATCTCAAATCCCAGCTGGGCAGAAAAACGGATGGCCCGCAGGATACGCAGGGCATCTTCTGTAAAACGTTCCGTTGGATTTCCAACACAACGAATGACTTTGCGGTCAATATCTTCCCTGCCGCCAAAAATATCCACCAGGCCTGTATTATGATTATAAGCCATGGCATTAATAGTAAAGTCTCGGCGCTTTAAATCTTCTTCAAGAGAAGGGGTAAAAGTAACAGTATCCGGGTGCCGGCCATCTGTATAATCGCCGTCCACCCGGAATGTAGTTACCTCATATCCCTCTTTTCCAACCATAATGGTCACAGTGCCATGCTGTATTCCTGTATCCAGTGTCCTGTTAAAAAGAGCCTTGACCTGTTCCGGTCTGGCACTGGTAGTAATATCCCAGTCTCCCGGCTCTCTTTTCAGAATCATGTCCCGGACACAGCCGCCTACTACATAAGCCTCATAACCATGTTCATTTAACCTGTCAATGATCTTTCTTGCAGGTTCCGGGATATTCATCTTCATATTAATATGCACGTCCCCAGTAAACCATCTTTTTAGCTGGCTTTCCGCAGCATACGCACTTGTCAGACAGAGTCTCCTGCTCAAATGGCATACATCTGGAAGTTGCACCTGTTACTTCTTTGATCTTATCTTCACATTCCTGGCATCCGCACCACATAGCTTTTACAAAGCCTGGCTTTGTATTGATGGTCTCTACAAACTCATCCCAGCCTAAAGCAGTGTAAGTATGAGCATCTCTGTGCTTTCTTGCCTTCTCTAACATATCATGCTGGATGGTATCCAGAAGTTCTGCTGCTTTTGCTTCTAACTCATCCAGAGAAACAACGGTCTTTTCGTGGGTATCACGGCGTACTAAAACTGCCTGGTTGTTTTCCATATCCTTTGGTCCGATTTCCACTCTTAACGGGATACCACGCATCTCGCAGTCAGCAAACTTCCAGCCTGGGCTCTTGTCGCTGTCGTCTACCTTTACAGAGAATCCAGACTTGATCAGACGATCTCTTAACTCGAATGCCTTGTCTAAAACGCCTTCCTTCTTCTGCTGGATCGGAACTACCATGATCTGTACAGGAGCGATCCTCGGAGGCAGAACAAGACCATTATCATCACCATGTACCATGATGATAGCGCCGATCATACGGGTAGTCATGCCCCAGGAAGTCTGGTAAACATGCTTTAATGTATTGTCCTTATCTGTAAACTGGATATCAAATGCCTTTGCAAAGCCATCACCAAAGTTGTGGCTGGTACCGGACTGTAATGCCTTACCGTCATGCATCAGAGATTCGATGGTGTAAGTAGCCTCTGCACCTGCGAATTTCTCCTTGTCTGTTTTCTGTCCCTTGATAACCGGGATCGCTAAAACCTGCTCGCAGAAATCAGCATATACATTTAACATCTGGATGGTACGTGCCTCTGCTTCTTCAGCTGTCGCATGGGCAGTATGTCCTTCCTGCCACAAGAATTCTCTGGAACGAAGGAACGGACGTGTTGTCTTCTCCCAGCGGACAACAGAACACCACTGGTTGTATACCCTTGGAAGGTCACGGTAAGAATGGATGTCTCTTGCGTAGAAATCGCAGAACAGAGTCTCAGAAGTAGGTCTTACACAAAGTCTCTCCTGAAGTGGCTCCAATCCGCCATGGGTTACCCATGCAACTTCCGGTGCAAAACCTTCTACATGGTCTTTTTCCTTCTCTAACAGGCTTTCTGGAATGAAAATAGGCATGTATACGTTCTGCACTCCTGTTTCTTTAAATCTGCGGTCCAGTTCTTTCTGGATGTTCTCCCAGATCGCATATCCAGCCGGTTTGATGACCATACATCCCTTTACGCTTGCATAATCGCACAGTTCTGCTTTTTTAACCACATCGGTATACCACTGGGCAAAATCGGTATCCATGGATGTGATCGCTTCTACCATTTTTTTGTTGTCTGCCATGATTTTTCTCCTTTTACATTCTATGTACTCTCACAATCTTCAAACCATTCGTAATCCGCATCCTACGTGATTAGTACAGTTATTTACGAAACGATGTACTGGTATCATCAAAAAGAGCCATCCGATCCCATGCATAAAACTTACTGCAAGGGACCGAATGACTCGGCGGTACCACCCTTCTTAGTTCCTGCAAAATAATCTGTGGCAGAAACCCTCTTATTTATCCCTTAACGCGGGAAATTCGCTGTATTTATCATACAGAGCTCCAGGGCAGGTTGGGTCACGCTTTCGTAAGGAACTTCCACCACTGTTCCTCTCTCTGTAACGGGCTTTCTGACTTAATGATCCCTTTCAACGCCTTTTTCATGGAATTTCATAGATTCTCTTTGATTTACGTCATTTCCTTTCGATTTTACGTCAGAACGGGAGTTTTGTCAATGGGCTGAAACCCGTCACAGCTGACTTGTTCCATTCTTCTGTGGCTTTCTGTTTACAGGCTGCGTGACCAATAGTTCTGTCATATCCTCGATCAGCAATAACCCCAGTGGTCCCAGAAACAGCCCTGCTATCCCAAACAATTTAAGTCCTGCATACACTGCTCCTAAAGTTTCAAAAGGCGAAAGTCCCATCTGCCCGCTCATCAGGTGTACCTCCAAAAACTGGCGTATAAGTGTGCATATCAGGTATAAACCAGCTAATATCAACGCTGTTTTCCACTTTCCCATTACAACCTCAACGACCGCCCATGGTATCAGCACCGTTCCCGCTCCCAGCACCGGAAAAGCATCCATGATCCCGATCCCCATTCCCACAAGTACGGGACACGGATTTCCCACCAGAAACATACCTGCCGTACACAAAAATGAAATAAGCAAAAATATGATTCCCTGGCTTTTAAACCATACTTTCCCAGTACTTACCAGCCGGTCTCCGATCAGGCGGAATTCCCTGCTAAAAGCAGACCGATCCCGCCGTTCTTTCAGCTCTTCCATTTCCTGTAAGCTTAAAACAGCACTGCAGAAAGTAAATAAACTTATAAATCCAATGCGACCTATAACTCCAGCTGTATAATAAGAACCCACCATCAACGATGGAACTGATTTTTCCTTCACATACTTTGTTCCTGCTTCGATCATGCTTCTTGCCACATGGATTCCCCATCCCGGATCAAAGCCAAACCTCTTTTCAAGCCCAAAGCATTTTTCCTCAATCCAGAAATACAGCCTATCAAGCCATACCGGCAGCTGGTCCATCAAGGTAGAGGTTTCTTCCCAGAGACGACGGACTCCCATAGTCAGCAGAAAACTGCCAAGCACCCCCAGGATCAGCAGCTGAACCGTTCCCAGCAATCCCAGTGATGGTTTCCATTTTTTCCCAAATACGCATATTATGATCCGATGCTGCAAAAAACGTGCTGACGGCCGAAGCAGCAGAGCCAGTGTATAACCTAATAAAAGAGGAACTACAAGGGGCAGCAGATATTTAAGACCTGCATACACCATTCCTGTAGTTCCTATTATAATAAAAAATTTCTTCAGTTTCTTTCCCGGCTTTTCCATGGACTCACCTGTTTTTTGATCTGTACTTCTTTTGCACGTTCTTATTATGAGCCTTATGGACGGGAATTATTCACCGTTTTTAATTACAATCTGATATTTTCTTTATCCGTTATACAGCGGCATTTTCACTCTCTTCCGGCTTTTCTTCATCTTTGCATACATCTTCCAGATATGCCAGTGCAGCCCTTAAACAGCCGTCAACGCCAACTAAGCTGCTGTCCACGCAAAGATGATAATTCTGGGCTCTTCCCCAGGTATTTCCTGTATAATACTGGTAATAATCCCGGCGCTTGCGGTCAACGGCACGGATCTTCATTTCCATGTCTTTTTCATTGGCGCCTTCTTCCGGCTCCAGTTCCATTAATCGCTTTACGCGCTGTTTCATTTTTGAATATATGAAAATGTTTACGCTGTCCTCCAGTATCATATCTGCACAGCGGCCTACGATCACACAGGGACCATGGGAAGCCAGTCTGCGGATCACATTAGACTGCGCCACAAAGATCTGATCAGACATAGGCACTTTATATAGCTCTGAAAAAGAATGATGGATCTTATGATCTAAAGGATCATCCTCTATCACATGCTCATCGTATTTACGGAATGCTTCCTCTGCAATATTAATGTCATCAGCTGCCATGGAGATCAGTTCCTTGTCATAAAAAGGAATCCCCAGCGCCTCTGCCAGTTTCACCCCCAGCTCTCTTCCTCCGCTGCCGAATTCACGGCTCACTGTAATCACCTTGTTCATAGTACTTTTCCCCGCCTTTCTCCTTGGTAACTGCTGTGCTGATAGTATAGCACATTTCCTGGAAAAATGGGGTTAATTTTATCTTAAACCGTATAAGTAAGACAGTGTTGATGCGGTATGCCACTTTTCAAAGCGGCATAGGTGTCCGTGCGATCAGAATAACTGCCAAAACAGCGCCCGCAAACGCAGCAGCGGCAACAACTGCTATCACTTTCCTGCTGAGTTTCTTCTTAGCTGCCTTACAGATCAGCGCAGCACAAGCTACACAGACAACCGACGCAGCCATGGCGATACCCATCATCTCCCATAACCAGGATAACTCGTATAAGAGTCTCATATATTTCCCCTCCTCTTCTGTTAATATGTTCTCTCGAAATCTTTCTGTGCCTGATTTTGTGAGAAGATTTTTTGTCAGTTGTGCCCAAATTTCATCACCGCAAAATACCTTTTGCCACAACATCATGATAATAACAGAGCCAAAAGGCCAGAAATCTGATGCAAGCCTGCTTGCAGGAGGATTTCTGGCCTCAGGACCCTGGTACATCGTTTTCGCAAATAATGTACCTGTATCATAACATTTTGCCGTTGCTACGTAAACCTATAACTTTTACAGCTCATTCATTTGCTTTTTGTACAAGCACTACTTATTAAAGCAGATATACTCAATTCCCACGATCTCGCAGAACATCTTCAGAACCTTCGCATACTTTCCATAAACCATATGCAGATGGTTGGAGTTGATCTTCTCGTAGAATTTCTCGTAGTCTGCCTCTGCTTCTACGAATGCATGTGGATAGCAGTATGTAGTCTCTTTTAACTTCTCAAGAGGATACATCTTTGTGGTTCCCTCAAAGCAGCCTAATACATACTTTCCGTTGCTGCGGAACAGTCTGGCAACCGTTACATCACCTGGTTTGGAAATGAACTGGATGGATGCACCTCCTGCTTCTCCAAAGATATGTGGCATAAGCGCTATCTTCTTCATTGCTGCTTCCTTATCATCCGGGTCAGCAAAATATGGCGCTACGCTTCCGCAGTTTGCCAGTACAAATTCCTTATCATTTCCATCAAAGAACTTGATATCCAGCAGGCAGGAAGGCTTTCCTTCTGCACACAGATTTAAGATGCGCATGGTCATAGCTCCGTCGCAGTCACACTCGCAAGAGGTAGGGATCGGTGTCTTTTCGCCGTCTGCGTCATATGGGTTGTTTAATAATGCCACGCCCAGACACTGGAGAACGAAATGGTCGCTCATATCCTGCTGGCACTTGATGCCCATAAAGTTATACTTCTTTTCCGCAGCCATATCTTTTAATGCCAGATAGCTGCGTACCTGAAGCTCTAACGTTGCCTCTGTAAACTTGTCCCCGTATTCGATCTTCGGGACATTTTCCTTTACCCATTTTAAATGCTTTTTAACGCGTTCTTCGTCCAGTGCTTTTGCACGGTATACGATCTCATACTGGTCACAGTGGTCAAACTCTACTCCAAAAGTACTCTGCCACTGGCTTGGATCTGCTACTGTAGTTCCAATACCAATACTTCTTCCGCCGATCATTCCATAGCTGGAACGGCGGATGCCTTCTGCCACATAAATGCCTTTTACAAAGTTATCCACCTTTTCCTGGATCTGTGGATCTTCGTAATCACCAGATACACGGATGCATTTCTTACCCGTCTGATCCAGCATACCGCCAACTGCCAGCAGGGTTACAAGGCTGGACGTATTGCGCTGCAGGTTGCCTAACAGCATCACCGGATAAGAAGTTCCATAGGCAATGCGGAATGCCAAAGATGGGGTTGCCCAGATGGGCACATGGATGATCACAGCTTCAATGCCCTGTTTCTTGATCTCATCAGAAATATTCTGTCCATCTTCTGTATCAAATACAATAGGTGAGATATAAAGGTCATATTTATCCCCAAATGCCTTTTTTACTTTCTCGATTTCACTTGCTACAATTGATTCTCTTTTTTTATAAAATTCACGACGGCTGTCACCTAAGGTGACAAGCGCTACCTTCTTTTTCTCCATGAGAAATCCCTCCTTTAGAAATGAATGTCCTCTCGGAGTCTTTCCTGCACCTGCCTTTGTGGCCGATTTTCTGCCGGTCGCACCCGAATTTCATCACCGTACGCACCGCGTACGCCTCAGAAATTTGGGCACAACTGACAAAAAATCTTCTCACAAAATCAAGTACAGAAAGATTCCGAAAGAACATATGCCTATAAAAATACCCGCCTGTTAAAACCACTCTGGCTTAATAAGTTTCGGTAATGCAAAGGCAATATTCGGTAAAAATGCGATCAGCACTACTACTACAACAGAAACCATGATATACGGAATAACTGCCTTAAACGACTTTTGCACACTCATTCCGGAAATTCTTCCTGCGATCAGCAGACACAGGCCATAAGGCGGTGTTACCTGGCCAACTGCCAGTGTGATAACGATGATCAGACCTAACTGGACTGGTGTGATGCCAAATGCAGTTGCAACTGGCATTAATACAGGAACGAACAGGATCATTGCAGGAATCGCATCCATGAATGTTCCAAGGAATAAATAGAATGCGATAACAGCCAGTAAGAACTGCCACTTATATGGGAAGTAGGTAGCGAACATCTGCTGAACACTGGTACTTACATTGTAGTAGCTTAAAAGCTGTCCTAATGCATTTGCAGTTGCCAGTGCAAACAGGGAAGTGGCACTGGTACGAAGTGTGTCATAAAGTAATGGCTTTACATCTTTTAAAGTAAGGTTTTTGAATACGAATACACCAAGGATGATCGCATAAATACATGCAATAGCTGCGGATTCAGTTGCCGTACATAAGCCCCCGATAACACCACCGATAATGATAACAGGTGTTAATACTGGAGGAAGACATTTTATAGCCAGTTTTAAGAAGTCCTTAAAAGACATTGGATCCTGTTTTGGATAATGATATTTCTTATTTCCCATGAAAATAACAAACATCTGTCCAAGACCGATCAGAATACCAGGAACAACTCCGCCTAAGAACAGAGCACCAATGGATGCACCTGCTACGGAAGAGTACACAACCATAGGAATAGACGGCGGGATAACGATACCAATGGTAGAAGAAGCTGCTGTTACACCTACAGAAGTTTCTTGATTGTAGCCTTCCTCCTCCATAGCCGGGATCAGGATAGAACCGATACCTGCTGTATCCGCCTGGGAAGAACCGGAAATTCCGGCAAATAACATAGATACTAAAACATTTGCATATGCAAGACCGCCTGGGAATCTTCCTACAATACCATTACAGAACTGGATCAGCTTTTCACTGATCTTTGCGCGGTTCATAATGTTAGCCGCCAGAACAAACAGCGGAACTGCCAATAAAGTAAAGCTGTTTAAACCGGTAAACATTTTCTGCACAACTGTAATTAAAGAAATCGAATTTAACTGGGAAATTCCAAGAAGTGCCACCAGACCTAAAATGTAGGCAATGGGGATTCCTGCGAATAATAAGATAAGAAATGCTGCAACCAGTACCAGTATCATAATTCTGCCTCCTTCATTGCCTTTTCAACTGCATCTTCTACCTGGCCTCTGTCAGGATGCTTGATACAATCTATGATATTTTCTACAGAGAACACTGCTGCTGTCAGACCAAAGATAGGAACACATAACCAGCTCCATCCTTTACTTACTGGCATAGAAGTCATTTTCCAGGCTGCAAACTGCTGTACCAGCTTAATGCCGTAAATGCCAACTACCAGATTGAAGATCAGGACAAATACATGTCCTACCAGTTCATCTGCAAAAAGGGATTTTCCTTTTAATTTTTCGGTTAATGCTGTAAATTTAAAATGCTCATTAGAGCGTACCATTGGTGCTGATCCGATAAAGCAGCACCATGCCAACGCTGCGTTGGCAACCTCTTCTGTAAAAGCCGCCTGGAATCCAAATACACGGGAACATACCTGTACTGTAGTGCACACAAAGAAAACTGCAACAGATGCCATTCCTACTATGTACAGAACTTTTTCCATCAGATCACATATCTTTTTCACCTTAAAACCTCCATTTTCAATTATGTTCTCCCGGAATCTTTTCACGGGATCAGGTGCAAAACATTCCGGAAAAACATATGAAAAACGCGTACAACTATCTACACAGCCATACGCGTTCACCTTATAATGCCGTATCTGCTATGCCTGCTTATTTTGCTGCTTCATTTACTTTGTTGTAGAGATCAGTTACACCGATCTTCTCAGCTGCTGCATCTTTAGCGTCTGCACAAGCTGCGATCAGGCTGTCTTTATCTACTTCGTTTACGATACCGCCATTTTCCTTGATGGTTTCAAGTGCCTTATCATTCAGGTCTTTATCAAATGCTCTCTGCTCTTTGCAGGCATATTCTGCTGCTTCATCTACCCACTGCTTCTGCTCATCAGTTAAGCTGTTGTACTTGTTAGCTCCGATCAGGAACATTCTGGTTGCAATGTCATGGTCAGTCAGAGATACGTAAGGACCAGCTTCGTAGAACTTCTGCAGTAAGATGTTTCCAAGATCATTCTCTGCTGCATCAATTACATGGTTCTGAAGTCCACTGTACAGCTCATTGTAAGCCAGTGTGGTTGGGTTTGCTCCCAGTGCGGACCATACGGAACGTACTACATCAGAGTCCTGGACACGGATCTTTACGTTCTTGAAATCTTCTACTGTGTTTACAGGTTTAACACCGAAGTACTCTCTGGTACCACAGCTCCAGTATCCTAAGTTATGAAGAACGCCGCCTGCATTGATCTTATCTGTAATGGTCTGTCCAACTTCACCGTCTACAACTGCTGTCCAGTGATCTAAGCCTGTGTAAAGGAATGGGATAGAGAACAAGTCTGCTTCTTTAACACCGGTGGTTGCTACGAAGTTTGGAGAAGCAACGATCATATCAACGGTTCCTGTTGCCATCTTCTCAACTAGTTCTGCTTCATTTCCGCCTAATTCGCCATTTGGATGGATCTCAACGGTCATCTTTCCGCCTGACACCTCTTCCAGCTTTTCCTTCATTGCGTCGAAACCAGCCTGATAGGAACTGTCAACCGTATTAACATGTGCACCGATCAATTTTACCTCCGGCTCTGCTGCTGTGTCTGTCTTTGCCTCTGACTCTGCCTTTGTTTCTTCTTTGGCAGCTGCCTCCGTCGCTGCTGGTGCTGCTGTAGTAGCTGCTGTGTCCATCTTTGTACATCCTGCCAAAGATGCTGCCACACCTGCTGCGCACATTACATAAAACATTTTTCTCATAATAAATAACCCCTTTCTAAATACATAAAATATTTTTGGTTTTATACTCATACAGTTTATTACTGTATACAGCCTTATTCTGGATAATAATTTTTCCTTTGTATTATCACCTGTCCCAGACAAGTGTTTATGGAAATCGTTTTCCGTAGCAGTAAAAAATATATGGAAATCGTTTTCCATTTTCCTGTTTTTTTTGGCACACCACTTTAGGTGTGCAAGTCCTATTTTTTCCAGGCAATGCCACTAAGCAGTGACCTGCCTGTCCATGTATGTTCTCCGTTGGTTTATACTTAATCAATTCTTTTCGTACTCTGACGCACGATCAGCCTTGATTTTACCAGAACATCTTCTTCACTGACACAAGACTCTTTTACTTCCGGATGCTCCAGCAAAGAGAAATAATACTGCGCAAGTTTCTTTCCCCACAGATACTGTTCAAGACCTACTGTAGTAAGGGATGGATCCACAGAATCTGCAAAAACCAGATCATCGAATCCAACGATAGAATAATCATCCGGTACTTTCTTTCCTGCTTCCCGGATCGCTTTAAAAGCTCCTAATGCCATAGCATCGTTCATACACACAAATGCTGTAACTTCCGGTGTTCTTTCTAAAAGAGCTTTTGTAAGGTAATACCCCTTATCTGCGGATTCTGTCACATCAGCAGCCGCATCCCTCCCCCAGATGTAAACGTATTCTTCCCGATATGGGATCTTTGCCTTTCCAAGCACCTGTTTATAGCCAGTCAGACGACTTCTTCGAATAGAATTATCCAGCTTATCAAACAACATAGCAACCTTTTTATGTCCCAGATCCAGCAGATGCTGTACTGCCAGTCCGCATTCCTCTACCTTATCTACAAGGATGGTATGCATATCCGGTATACAGATACCATTAGAAACAACATTTAAAGCAACACCGCCCCGTTTTACCAGTCTGAACATGGCTTCTGGAATTTCATCAATGTAAATACTGATAATGCCCTGAACATTTACTGCCAGCATATTTTCAATGCTGTAATTAATACGTTCTTTGTCTCTGTCACAGCTCGATATGGACATATGGTAATTCCGGCTGACGATCTCATCTTCGATTCCCCGTACAATAGACGGATAAAATGGGTTCGCAATAGACGGAATGATGATCCCGATGGATGTACTTTTTTTGCTTTTTAAGTTTCTGGCCTGAAGATTAGGTATATATCCTAACTGCTTTGATGCAAGAAGGATCTTTTCTTTTAACTCCGGTTTAACCGGATGGTCCGAGTTGTTTAATACTCTGGAAACCGTGGCCGCAGAAACATTAGCTGCTCTCGCCACATCATGGATAGTTACTTTATCTTTGTTCATATTGTTCCAATCTGCTTAATGGAAATCGTTTTCCGTTTACATTTTTATACTAACACATTGATCATATTTTTTCAAGTATTATTTAAAAATATTATAATTTCGTCGTATAATAAACATATCATAAAGAAAAAACATAAAATACATTACCCACCAAGGAGGAACACACATGAGATACGAAATTCAAGGCGAAACACTTCCTGTTGTCATCTGCCATCTGGAAGCAAATGAACGTATGATCACAGAAAACGGTGCTATGTCATGGATGTCACCGAATATGAAGATGGAAACTACCAGCAACGGTGGTTTTGGAAAAGCATTTGGCCGTGTACTCAGCGGTGAGAAGATGTTTCAAAACATCTATACCGCTCAGTATGGTCCTGGCATGATCGCATTTGCCTCCTGTTTTCCAGGGTCTATCCGCGCCTTTTCTATTGCTCCGGGAAATGACATTATCCTGCAGAAAAAAGCGTTTCTTGCCAGTGAAAGCGGCGTGACTATGTCTGTGTTCTTCCAGAAAAAAGCAGGGGCTGGATTCTTCGGCGGCGAAGGCTTTATCATGCAGAAAACAAGCGGACATGGTATTTTATTTGCTGAATTTGATGGCCATATCGTAGAATATGACCTGGCAGCTGGTCAGCAGATCGTCATTGATACCGGACATCTTGCTGCCATGGAAGCCACCTGTAGCATGGATATCCAGACAATTCCTGGCATGAAAAACATACTTTTCGGTGGAGAAGGTTTATTTAACACCGTAGTAACCGGCCCAGGAAAAGTATGGCTTCAAACTATGCCGATCAGCAATGTAGCCGCTTCCATCCAGCCTTACATTGTAACGGGTAATCAGTCATAATCATTATTATATTTAAAAAGCTGCCGTTTCATAGATCATTCATCTATTTTTCGGCAGCTTCATATTAGGACAATCTATCGGAGTCCCTTTAATTTTGGACGCTTTAAACCAGTTTATTAATTTACTTTTGACAGTCCCACTACTGTTTCGTTTTGTGTGTCCTTGTACAAACGGTTCTTTTAATCTGTTTTTCTTCGCTTGATAATCTTAACGTCATTTTTTTCAGTCGCTGACTTGAAAAAGTAAATTCCAGTACAACGGTAAATTCCACCGTGCATTAAAATTGCTTGATTTTATTGAATTATAATAGGCAAAATCTTGGGATAACTGCTATAATTAAGCTGACTTCTCATAAAAAATCTGAGTTTATGGCATAGGAAAGAGGCCTCTGAATATTTGGTATGCGAGACTAAATTCCACAGGCCACATCCTAAAAATGTGAATTACGAAATTCCAGTCTGACAGCAGATTTTTATGATAAGTTAACGGTTAAAGCGAATCAGCTTAGGTGTCAGATTGACCTCGTCGGGTGGAATCGGCCTAAGCTGAAGTGCTTTTAAAATGTCAATGCCGTAGTTTTCGAGTGCAACATCATAAGGAGTGCGGCCACCCAGGATTTCTCTGGGAGTGGAGTTGATATGATCCACAATGGTTCTCAGATCCCATTGAGTGAGAAATTCAAAGCTGGTTTTCTTGGGCAGAACCATGCGGAGCATAGTGTGTGCCTGTTCAATACCACCTTTTTGTCCGCTTCTCATGGGATCGCAGAAATAGATACTTGAACGGATAATGCCATCAGTCCCTGTTTCTAAAGAATCAGGATCGCCGAACTCTGATCCGCGATCCGTTAGAATCGTGTTAAATAAAGAGAGAAAATCATAGGTTCCCAGTTGATGTTCCAACTTGTCAAAAATAAGCCGCACAGCGCCCTTAGTACAACGGTTCATAATGAAAGCCAGGAATAACTTCTCACGAGTCAAAAAGAAGGTGAGAATGACACGTTTGGATTCCTGCGAAGAATGGACGGTATCCATTTCGGTGAAATGATCAAGTTCCAGCTTTTGAAAATCTGAAAACATACGGCCTTGAAAAACAGTACGGTCTTTGATCTGAGTTTTATGAACTTTGCGAGGTTTGAACTTTACCTTGCGCTTCAAATCAACATTTCTTGCCGTAAGGACACCATTATTGAGGTCGGAGTAAAGTGTTCTTACTGACATATCCAACTCAGGATGGTTTGTAATGATCTGATAGGGCGATTGTCCCTGATAAATAAGAGGTGTAATGACCATGTCCTTTTGACGTAGTTCATGCTTTGTCATGTTTATACCAGACCTGGACGAAGACAGACGTTCCTTGTATTTGCGGTCTGCAAAGACAGCATCGTAACGGTACTTGTGGGCAATAGAACAATGATTGATGGCTTTTGGACATCCATTGCAGACGTAAGGAGCCTTATCAAGACGGTTACACTGTTCTTTAACGAAATCGGGGCAGGTTTGGTTACAGGTTGGACAAGAAGTACACTTAATGTTGCAGAGTATGATTTTTCTGCATACATTTGTTTTTCTGCAGTGGTATCTGTGAATGCAGAAGTTGCGAGCGTTAAGGAAGGATCCTTTATGATACCAATCGGTTACACGGTGGAGCTTCACTTCCTTCGAAATGGTAGTAGGATCCTTGCATAAGAATCGGGCGATATCTTTAAAGGAGCATCCATTGTTCAGGGAACGCTCAATGTATTTACGGTCTTCAAGGGAAAGATGTTTCTGGTTACCAGGAATATATTTGCTCATGGAGATCTCCTTCTACTGCTGTCAGAAGGTCTCCATGAGCATAGCACAAATATATGAAAGATTAAACTCTACTCATGCAGGAGTAAATTCCACCGCATAAGCGGGCGGTGGAATTTACTTTTGAAAGTTTCGTTCACAGCTCATATAATGACATTGTATTGATATTAGCCGAATTTCTGCATATACTATACTTGAATGGAGGTGTTCTGTATGGCAACAACTAATTTAAATATTCGTACAGACAAGGCAATCAAGGATCAGGCGGAAGAAATCTTCAATGAGCTTGGTCTGAATATGACAACTGCTGTAAATATGTTCCTGCGAACCGCTATCCGTGAGCATGGTATTCCTTTCGAATTAAAACTGGAAGTACCGAATGATACTACAGCCGCTGCCATTGAGGAAGGCAGAAAAATGATGAAGGATCCTTCTGCTCCGCGTTATTCCAGTATGGATGCGCTTAAGGCAGCTCTCGACGTATGAAATACGACATTCAGTTTACCAATCAGTTTAAAAAGGATTTGAAGCTTGCCAAAAAGCAAAATAAAAATCTTGATAAGCTGTTTGAGGTAATCGATATTCTGGCGAATGGCGGTACGCTGGATGCAAAATACAGGGATCATGACCTTACAGGCAACTATAAAGGAACGCGTAAGTGTCACATCGAACCAGACTGGTTGCTCATTTATGAGATTCGTGGAGAAGTTCTTGTTTTGATGCTTTATCGCCTTGGTTCACATTCTAAGCTGTTTAAGAAATAAGTACAAATCGGTATTTTTGAGGAGATAGATATAAAATGGCCTTCCAATTAGTTTGTATAGATCCAAAAGAATTAACGCAATACAAGTCTGATATGCAGGAAGCATTTCAGAAAGGTTTTGAAGATGCTTTCGGGAAAACAGATGCTGTTATTCTGCCTGAAAAGGACATTGACCAGTCGCTGAATGCGGAGGGTTCTGCTGTCTATAAAGCTGTTGTCGATGGAGAAATGGTGGGCGGTGCTGTTGTTATTATCAATGAGAGTACACAGCATAACTATCTTGACCTGCTTTTTGTAAAGAACGGAGTTCAGAGCAATGGTATTGGTAAGAAGATATGGTTTGAATTGGAACGAATATATCCGAACACGAAAGTATGGGAAACCTGTACGCCGTACTTTGATAAGCGCAACATTCATTTTTATGTGAATGTCTGCGGCTTTCATATTACAGAATTTTTTAATGAAAAACATCCTATGCCGGATGCACCTGACGATTTTGTCGGTGATGGCAATGAGGGAATGTTTGCGTTTAAGAAGCAAATGCGTTTATGAAATTACAGTTTTCTTAACTGGATAAATCTGTAATTTACGGAGATGATGAAATGATTAGGAAATATGTTGACAGTGATATAGATGCAGTGATGCAAATATGGTTAAATACGAATATTCAGGCACATGGTTTTATATCTCCCGATTACTGGAAAAACAACTTTGATGTGGTAAAAGAAATGCTTCCTCTCGCAGAAATATATGTGTATGAGGATGATTGTGCAAAGCAGATAGACGGATTCATAGGATTGGACGATAACTATATTGAAGGTATTTTCGTGAAAGAAGAAATTCAATCAAAAGGAATTGGCAAACAACTGTTGGATTGTGCGAAGGAAGTCAAATCTACACTAAGATTAAGTGTTTATCGAAAAAATGAGAAAGCAATTAAATTTTATTTACGTGAAAAATTTAACATTCAATCTGAAAATGTAGATGACAATACGGGAGAGACGGAATTTATAATGGCATGGAAACATTAAACTCAAGTTTGTTTAATCGGATAAATAGGAATCAGTAGGAGAAGATTATGAAATTTTATAACATATTTTTTAGTCCAACCGGTGGCACAAAGAAAGTAGCAGATATTGTTGCGAAAGGGACGAAACTGGACACTGACGAAATCGACCTAATCAAAGAACCGGATAAACTCAGGAATGTGAACTTTGAAAAAGGAGACTTGTGTTTGGTTGCTGTGCCGTCTTACGGCGGACGTATTCCTTCGGTCGTTACGGATATGTTCCGTAATGTAAGGGGAAACGGTACGAAGGCAATTCTTGTTGCGGTGTTTGGGAACCGTGCGATTGACGATACTTTATTGGAGTTACAAGATGTTCTGGAGGCATCGGGCTTTGTGTGTATCGCAGGCATGGAGGCTGTTGCAGAACATTCTCTGATGCACCAATTTGGAACCGGACGCCCGGATCGGCAGGACGAAAAGGAATTACTGGAATTTGCCACAAAGATCATGGAAAGCGTCGAAATACAAAGGACACCTAAATTCCCTGGAAACAGACCATATCGAGAATATGGCGGTGTTCCCCTCAAACCGGTCGCAAACGGAAAATGTACTTCCTGCGATCTGTGCGCAAAAGAATGCCCGACAGGTGCTATTCCCTTGAACAATCCAAAGCTGACCGATAAGGATAAGTGCATTTCCTGTATGCACTGCGTAGCAGTTTGCCCAAAGAAAGCAAGAAATTGCAGCAAGTTTGTCAGCTTTATCGCCGGGCGGAAAATGAAGAAGGTTTGTTCCGGCAGGAAGGAGAACAAATTATACCTATAAATTGGGATTTAATCGACTAAGGTCCGAAAGCCAGCGGCGCGCATTACAGATGCGCATTTGGGAGAAAATCCTTTGTTCGTGGGCTTGCGCCGCCTAGTGTCAGAACTGCGAACCCAACTCACACGCTTCGCGTGTTCGGGCACGGTTCTCCGTTCTGCCGCTATGCTCGCCCACTCACGGATTTTCAAACAAATGCTTATTCTGTAATGCGCGCCGTTGGCTTTCTAAGTTACTGGTAAATCTGTAGATATGATAACCTAGCCCAATCAAGGATCCCCCTGCTTCTGCCTAATAAAGCAGTAAACAGACAGATTCCCTTGAGTGAGTGAATTAAATACTTTGGTCATTTTTTATATAAGCCAACCACTGTTTGGGTGCACACATCGTTTTTAACATGTCCAATACAGTAGAAAGAGCCCCGCCATGTATAATAAGCATTCGGTAGGCAATTTTGGACCTTTTGTGAGCATAGCGGACAGGGCGGAGGCGTTGCCTGAACACGCGAAGCGTGTGAGTTGGCCGGAGCCCTGTCTAATTGGCGGCGGAACAAAAGGTCCAGAAAATTGCCGTGAATGCGTTTATACATGGCGGGGCTCTTTCGGACCTTTCGGATCATCCGGACCCTAGTCGATTAAATAGCAATTTATTAGCATCGATCGGAGAAATCTGATCGGTGCTTTCTTTATGCTCGGAAGAAATGCCGAGCAATTTTTATGCCCATTTTGCAGAGAGGAGGTGCGTTAAAGGGTGTCAATGCAGAAATCAAGAATACGCAGAGTCAGCTCAAGGATGTCGAAAAGCTCTTAAAACTGGATCCAGGCAACACCGAGCTGCTTGCACAGAAGCAGAAGCTCCTCTCCAGCGCTGTCAGTGAAACGAAGGAAAAGCTTGCTACTCTCAAGACTGCTGCAGAGCAGGCAAATCAGGCACTTGCGAATGGTGACATTTCCAAAGAACAGTACGATGCTCTTCAGCGGGAGATCATCGAAACGGAAGAAGATCTCAAAAAGCTGGAGGCACAGGCAAATCAGTCTGCCACTGCTGTGCAGAAGATTGCTACTGCTGGTGAAAGCCTGAAATCCGCAGGCGATAAGGTTTCCTCCGCCGGTGAAAAGCTCCTTCCTGCCTCTGCTACAGTTACAGCTCTTGGCATTGCTGCTGTAAAAACAGCATCCGATTTCGATTCTTCTATGAGCGGTGTGGCAGGCAATCTCTGATACGATTGGAAGCATCGTCTCAGGAATTACCGGATCGAGAATGGTAAGGCAGTGATAGGTGAAGCTGCTGCCGCTCAGGTTCGAGACCTTTACAAGAATTATTTAAGCGGTCTATCCCTTACCAATGCTGCGAAGGAAGCCGGGCTTGACCTTCTCCATGCAGGTGCCAAGCGCATGATGCTAAACAGGCATTACCTCGGAGATGACTTCTACCCGGCCATCATTGATCCGGCATCCTTCGATGCCGTCAGTGCGGAGCTTACCAAGCGCTCCACAAAGCTCGGACGGAATGACCGCTATATTGCGCCAATCATAAAAAGGCCACCTACCGCTTTTCGACTTGGTGACATTACAGAGAATTATGAGCTTGACTGCCTGAAATACATCCGCCAGCTGAAGGATAAGAATATTCCCGTCTTCTTCGAAAAGGAAGCCATCAACACTATGGATGCCAAGGGTGAGGTCCTGATTACGATTATGGCTTCCCTGGCTCAGCAGGAATCACAATCCCTCAGCCAGAATGTGAAGCTGGGACTCCAGTTTCGCTACCAGAATGGCCAAGTACAGGTAAATCACAATCACTTCCTCGGCTACACCAAGGATGCAGATGGGAATCTCATCATCGATCCGGAACAGGCAGAAGTGGTAAAGCGAATCTACCGGGAATACCTAGATGGATACTCGATGGATCGGATTGCAAAAGGTCTGGAAGCAGACGCATCCTCACCGGCGCTGGCAAAACAAAATGGTGGACCAGCACCATCAACAAGATTCTTCGAAATGAAAAATACATCGGTGATGCTCTTCTTCAGAAGACCTACACCACAGACTTCCTGAATAAAACCAGAGTCAAGAACAACGGCATTGTTCCGCAATACTATGTGGAAGGCAACCACGAAGCAATTATTCCGAAGGATATTTTCTTACGGGTGCAGGAAGAGCTGGTACGCAGACGAGTGGTCAAAACCAGTGCCAATGGCAAAAAGCGCTCCTACAGCTGCAACCACTGCTTTGCACAGATTGTCATTTGCGGCGAATGCGGTGAAATGTTCCGCAGAATCCACTGGAACAATCGCGGCTGAAAATCCATCGTCTGGCGCTGCATCAGTAGACTGGAACCTACCGGGCAGGAATGCCACGCAAGAACCGTCAATGAGACGATATTAGAGAATGTGGTAGTTCAGGCCATCAACACGCTCCTTGGCGATAAGTCCACCTACCAGGCGCAGCTCCAGCAGAACATTGCAAAGGTGATCCGAAGCGCTCAGCAAAATACCACTGATGGCATTGACGAAAGGCTGCAGGAGCTTCAGAAAGAGCTTCTCAAAAAGGCCAATAACAAAGAGGCCTATGATGAGATTGCCGACGAGATCTTCAAGCTCCGGGAACAGCGAGAAAAGTGCACGGTTGATACCGCCGCCAGAGACGCGCAGATTTCCCGCATCAATGAACTGCAGGATTTTATCAAGCAACAGCCCGCACATCTGGAAACCTTCGATGAAGCACTGGTAAAGCGCTGGCTTGAGCGAATCATCGTCTGGGAGGACCACTTCACCGTGGAGCTAAAATCCGGACTGAAAATCGATATTGAAGGATAATCCCGTAGACGCACGAAACCCTCTCGACCATGATGGCCGGGAGGGTTTTTCTATTCTACAAGTTGGAATTTATTTGGAAGATTTTATTATCCATTCATCAAGAAATTTCATTTGTTCATCCGTATGAAACCAATGCTCTCCATTTTTCATAATAGAAAGTGTTGAATTAGTCCTCTGTACAAATTCAAATATCGTTCCATAAGCGGTAAGATTATCTTTTTCACCATACAAAATGTGCGTTGGGATTTCCCATATAATAGGATTTTCTCTTGCATAGCAAAGATAATCCCATGAAAGGGTCTCTCCAAAGGTTGTCTGAATTTCTTTTTTCTCTTTGAGTTCATCCTCTGTAACATTTGCCCAAATCATCATATCAGCAATAAGCCTTTCCATATCTACAACGGGCGAAATGAAATATGCTTTCTCTATTTGCTGATTTGATAAGGCATTGATAGCAAAATACGCTCCAATGCTATTGGCAATTACTTCAACAGTCTTGTAGTTTCTATAAATTGAATTAAAAAGTAATGGAAATTCTTCTTTTGCTTCCCATGGAAACTGTGCAGTATAGTCGAGACCAATCACATCACAATTACTAAAGAGCGGTTTGTAATGAATAGCTTCTTCAGCATTACCACCTTTTCCATGTATATAAATAACTGCTTTGTCCACAATAGTTATCCTCCACAAATCTAGTTTTTTGAAACTGAGAAACTGGAATTTGTTAATTAGAATTGCTCTCAAAGCAACAATTATCTTAACATTCCCCAAATACACTCCAGTAATGTTAGTGCAAGGATAATGTTAATAACACGGAAATGCCGCAGATAAAACTTCTGAATCAGTACGCCCAAGCCAGTCCAAGTACAGGTTGCGATCGTTCCGATTGTTGCAATAACCAGCTCAAAAAACAGCAAAGCCGGAAAAGAGGACATATATCCTACAACATAACCCGTTAGTGCAGTAACTCCGAACATATAAATCTTCACATTGACAAATTGCAGCATGAAGCCTTTCAGAAACGATGCCGATTGCTCTGCGTTTTCTGTTGACGGCTTACTGAAAGCAATATGAATCGCAAGCCACAGGATATAGGCTGCTCCGATGTACTTCATCACTTCCATTACATTTGGAAGCAAAGAATTAACCCCATATACAAAAATTGCGCATAAGATTTGCACTACATAGTAGCCTGCAAAAATTCCAAAGAACAGCGGCTTTCCTTTTTTATATCCATAGTTTGTTACAGTATTTAATGCCAGAATATTTCCCGGTCCCGGAGTAAAGACATTTATAACGCAATAAATCAGAAAATTGCTCAGTACCGCCATAGGCATAATCATCAACCACCTTTCTGCTGTTATTATATCAGCAAACAGCGGTGCATACATAACACCTATTTTATATGACTATCCATAGCCTACGACTATGGATTGGCTGGAGCATATTTCCGTAATTCTTCCAGATAGCTTTTTCCAAGTTCACTTAATTCCTGATTTTCATTCAGCACATATCCAATATGCATTGTTTCATTTTCTGCAAGCGGAACAGAGATGATATTTTCTCCGTTCAAATATTTCGGGAAAATTCCACTTGAAATAGTATAGGCATTCAGTCCAAGCATGAAGTTGACAATAGCCCCTCTGTCATTGACCCGAATTTCCTTATCCACCGGGATGGAGCTGAATAGTTCCTCTGAAAAATAGACAGATTCATACTCTCCCTGTACAAAGTTTAGTCGCGGATAAGGTGCAAGGTCATGGACTGAAACTACTTTTTTCGATGCCAATGGGTGATCTTTTTGCAAAAAAACATGAGGCTTTGCTGAAAACAGCTCGATAAACACCAGATGGTTTTCCTCTATCACTTTCCGCATAACAACTTCGTTTTCATGCGATAAATAAAGGATACCTAAATCACAGACACGATTTTTCACATCATCCAATATCTGATGTGTTCCGGTTTCATTATAATAAAAAGCGTATCGTTCTTGTCCAAAGCGCTTGACCAATTCCACAAAAGCGTTTTCCGTAAAAGTATAGTGCTGAGAAGATACTCCAAATGTCACTTTTCCCGGAAGATTTGTAACATACCGATCCTCCAGCAGTTCCATCTGCTGTATCACCTGACGAGCATAACCGAGAAATTCAGCACCATCTTTTGTCAGAGTAATTCCAGTTCTACTGCGGAGAAAAATGGTGATACCAGCCTCTTTTTCCGTTTCTTTGATGGAATTGGACAGACTTGGCTGTGATATAAAAAGCAGTTTTGCCGCTTCGGTAATAGAGCCAACTTCTGCTACCTTCAAAATATATTTTAATTGTTGAACCCTCATTTCTTCATCCTTTTCATTCTTACAAATTCAAATTTGTATAACCTCTCTTAACATCTAATCCACTGCCTGCAACCACCCCAAAATGGTCGAGTTGCCGGATTGGTTGTCAGCCCTTTCCGTTTTCCAAAATTCATTCCAAAATCCTTGACATCTAATCCACTGTCTCAAATCGCGACATCTAATCCGAGGTTACAACCTGACACACATTTTGCAGTAGATATGTTTCCATATAAGAAAACCGAGCTTTTTCAAAAGTCTGGCTTCAAATCCAAACCTCCGAAAAAGCCCGGAAATACGTCGCTTTCTGGCACTTATTTATCTTTTCTTGACATCAAGACTACCGTCTCCACATGACAGCTTTGACCGAACATGTCACAGCATCTTACCTTTTCCACCTGATATCCGCCATCTGCCAGATATCTTAAATCTCTTGCCAGTGTGGAAGAATCGCAGCTGACATATACAACCCTTTTCGGTGCCATTTTCAAAATAGTGTCAAGGCAGACCTGGTCACAGCCCTTTCTTGGAGGATCTACCACGATCACATCTGCATAGACCCTATTTCTTTCATACTGTTCAGGAAGAACTTCTTCTGCTTTTCCTGTAAAAAATTCCGCATTTTCAATCCCATTTAAAGCGGCATTTCTTCTGGCATCTTCAATCGCCTGTGGAACGATCTCAACGCCGTATACCTTTTTAGCATTCTGCGCCAGAAACAGGGAAATAGTACCGATCCCGCAGTACAGATCCCAGACTGTCTCATTTCCAGTCAGCCCTGCATACTCTAGCGCTGTTCCGTACAGTTTTTCTGTCTGCACCGGATTGACCTGGTAAAAGGACAGAGGGGAAATCTGATAAGTCACATTTCCGATCCGGTCGGTAATATAACCGGGGCCGTACAGATTTACAATTTCCTTTCCCATGATCACATTGGTCTTTTCCTGGTTGATACTGTAAGAAATACTGGTCATTCCCTTAATCTGGCATAATTCTTTCACTAATTCATCTTTTGCCGGAATATCCTTTCCATTGATCACCAGACAGACCATAATCTCACCTGTGTGAAAGCCTTTGCGGATCAGTGCATGACGCACCAGACCTTTATGCGTGTTCTCATCATAAGGGCGGATCCCGTTCAGCCTCATAAATCCTTTAACGATCCCCAAAATGTCCTTATTTTCCTCAACACCTAACAGACAGTCCTCACACTGGATAATGTCATGGGTACGGCCTGCATAAAAACCTGCCACGATATTTCCGTTTTTATCCATACCAAAAGGAAACTGTGCTTTGTTGCGGTAACGCCACGGCTCTTCCATTCCCATAATAGGAAGCATATGGATCTCATCTTCCTTAAACTTTCCGATCCTTAACAGGTGGTTTTTCACCTTACGCTCTTTAAATTTCAGCTGTTCTTCATAAGACATGGCCTGAAGCTGGCAGCCGCCGCACTGGCGGGCAACCGGACACTTTGGCTCAACTCGCGCTGCAGATGGTGTAAGGATCTCCATCAGTCTGGCAAATCCGTAATTTTTCTTCATTTTCATGGCACGGGCGCGGACTACATCACCGATCACCGCATCCTTGATAAACCAGATATAGCCATCCAGTTTTCCGATTCCTGCGCCATCTTCACTCATATCTTCAATGGATACTGTAAATTCCTGATTTTTTTCCATATTTTTATTTTACTCCGTAGTTCTGCGGATATTAGACTCTAACAGACGGTTAAATCCCAGCCATCCCTTGTTTTCACCGCCGGCATTTAATGCTTCGATCATGGTCTCCATCTTTGCATCTGTATTATCTGCAAAGTTCAATGCCAGGGCTTCAAGTAATGCCGGTTTTTTCGGAGAACCATATTCCAGTTCCCCGTGGTGTGCCAGAATACAGTGCTTTAACTCAACTGCAATACTTGCCGGGAAGCCTTCGATCTCCTTCATACGCTCAGATACCATTTCTGTACCAATAATAATATGTCCTAACAGCTGTCCATCATCTGTGTAATCATTTTCCGGGAAACGGGAAAGTTCCTTTGTCTTGCCGATATCATGGAAAATAGCAGCTGTGATCAGCAAATCTCTGTTTAACTCTTTATAATATCCTGCATAATAATCACATAGCTTTGTAACGCTTAATGTATGCTCTAACAGGCCGCCTACAAAACCATGATGAACGGTCTTTGCAGCAGAATGAAACTGAAATGCTTTTGCAAAAGCAGCGTCATCTACAAAGAAACTGGATAACAGACGATTTAAATAGGGATTTTTTACGCTCTTAATAAATGCCAGCAATTCTTCATACATTTTTCCAATATCCTTCTTGGATACAGGCAGGTAATCAGACTCTATGTACTCTCCTTCTCCTGCTTTGCGGATGCGGCGCACATTTAACTGGTTGGAGTTCTGGAAAAGGGTCACATCCGCCTCAATGCAGACATAATCCATGGTATCAAAATCTCCTACTCCCGGAGAATTCAGATCCCAGATTTTCGCATCAATCGTGCCCGTCTTGTCCTGAAGGACCAGGTTTCCGTATTCTTTTCCATTTTTTGTAAGCTGGATCTGCTTATTCTTACATAAATATACATCTGATACGTGCATCCCTTCCCGGAATGTTTCAATATATCTCATCTTTCTACCTCATTTTCTTAGTCTTTCATAATTTTTTTATCATCTATTATAGTCCTTTATGTCTTTACCATAAAGATTCCCATAAAAGAGAGCCCGGCACCTTTCTACCTGGCTCCCACTGTTACTTCAAATTCTATCTGCTTGTACTCATCTTTTCCATTATTTCTCTGGACTGTTACTGCAATGTGATCTCCCACATGAAGTTTTTCTACCTGAGCCTGGAAATTCTTCATCCCTTCGATCTTGACATCATTGATCCCATATAAGATATCGCCAGGCTGAAGTCCGGCATTATAAGCAGGACTTTCCGAAGTAAGTGCTGTAATGTAAATACCTGCCGGCATTCCATTTTTTTCCATTTCTGTAGTAACTTCCTGGCCTTCGATTCCCAGATAAGGTACTGAAATACCATTGCTTAAAAGCTCCAGAACCCCTTTGTAATCGGAAATAGACATAAATGTCTCCATCCCGCTTTCTGTCTCCTGGTCATAGCGGTCTGTTGCCCAACCAAGGAGTTCACCTTCTGTATCAAACAGGAACGTACCGGCATCTGCCTTACTTTTAATATCCGCATATAAGACACGTGCATTCCCATCGTCCATCTGTACATTCTTTGCAATATAAGAAATAAAACCATAGCTGCTTGAATGTACCATTCCCGCCGGTGAACCCATTGTGATCACAAGGTCTCCCTGTCTCACACCATAGGAATTGCCCAGTTTTACCGGTTTGATCTTCTGAAACTGCGTATCATCCAGCGAAGAGGCATCTGCACGGATCACAGTCAGTCCCATCTGACTATCTGTCTGTTTTACAGTTCCTGGCAATACTACGCTGTCTGAAAATACTACTTCCAGAGAATCAGCAGTTTCCACTGCTTCTGATGGTGCCAGAACCAGCACTTCTTCCCTTCTGGCATCGATCACAACACCGGAAAACTGTCCGGTTGTCTCAATTGGATTGTCAAACCAGTCTTTTTCATGCTGAATGGAATGGATCGCAGCAATGGAATTATCGGTTTCTGATACCAGCGTTCTCAAATTACCGTACATTTTATTCAGATCTTCCAGAGAATACGGATATTTCTCCAATTCTGAACGTACTTTTTCTTCCACCGGCTCTGTCTGCTCTGTGGATGCTTCCTGTGTTGGCACCGGAGCTGATGTTTCCGGCTCATCTTTTGGGATCGTAATAGGGCGGCTTTCTTCTGTCTTGTCCTGTCCCATTATCTTTTTTACTGCCGTTTTGGTAACTGTAAAACAAACCGCTGATATAGTTCCAAACAATACTGCACAAATAACAGTCAAAATAATATATCTGACGATCTGCCTTCTTGATAACGGCTGACGGACAATCTTCTCCTGTATAAACTGCCAGGAACGATCCCCTTTTACATTATCATCCTTATCTGCATGTTTATCCGCCATTGCGTTCCTCCTTGCGAAGAATCTTATTCCTATTATAAGGTTCTTCCAGGTATTATGCAAGACGTTCTCTGTCAATCTATCTGCAAAGATATGCAAAATATGCGCCATAACACAGCAGCATCATAATTCCGCACGGCTTTCTCAGTTCCTTATGACGAATGGTTCCAACCCACAATAAAACACCGCTGAATACAGCCACTGCTGTATCTACGATAAATTTCTCTTCAAAAGGTACATCGCAGATCAGAGCCGTCGTTCCGGCTACAAACAGGATATTGAAAATATTGCTTCCTACAATATTTCCAATAGCGATCCCTGTATTTCCTTTCCGGGCCGCAGTGACAGATGTAACCAGTTCTGGCAAAGAAGTTCCAAGAGCCACAATGGTAAGTCCGATAAAACGTTCACTGATACCAAAATAACGGGCAATGGCCGAAGCTCCTTCCACTGCAAGATCACTTCCCTTTACTACCAGAACACCTCCGATCGCGATCAAAAGAAGGCATTTCCAAACAGGGATATCTTTTGTTTCTCCCTCTTCCTGGGCTTCACCTTTTCTGGCTATTACAAATAAATACCCCAGAAAAACAAGAAACAGCAGCCAGAAGATCACTCCTTCCTTAAAAGTAAGGGCAGAATCCGTAATACCGAAGATCATCAGCAATACCGTGATACCGATCATAAATGGTATTTCATAACAAAATGTCGTTTTCTGAATCCCGACATTGGTGATCACTGCAGTGATTCCAAGAATGATCAAAATGTTTAAAATATTGCTTCCTACTACGTTTCCAATGGTGATCCCCGCACTTCCATTCATGGCCGATGTAATACTGACAGCTGCCTCCGGCATGCTGGTTCCCATGGCCACAATAGTAAGTCCGATCACCAGCTGGGGGATTCCCATTCTCTTTGCAACACTGGCTGCACCTTCTACAAACCAGTCAGCCCCTTTTACTAACAGCACAAATCCAACAATTAACATCACTACCTGCATCATAGCTTTCCTCTCTTTCTTTCGTAAGATATCCCAAAATGCAATAAAAAAGAGACTCCTACTGTAATTTACAGTAAAAGTCTCGCTATTTAATCACTTTCCGAGCTGCCATCTCTGACAACTGTACTGACGGATAAGTGAACTCATACTGGCCAGCTACTCCCTTTTGACTTACTGCGATTTTAGCAGTTTAAAATTAAAAAGTCAATGGTCACATCCAAAACTTCTTGTCCGCTGCAAGCGGGTAAGAAGATGCAAGGCTGAACTGTAACTTATAAATTTCCCATAGTAAAAGAGAATAATTACTGATATAATGGTTACAGTTCAGCAGCATTTCCATATTGCCTGCAAACTTACGTTTTTCAACCATTTTGGAGGACCTGATTAAATTATGAATCAAAAAGCATTAAAAACTTTGGAATATACAAAGATCATTACCCAGCTGGAAGCCCATGCAGCTTCCCCCTTAGGCAAAGCACTCTGCCGGGACCTTGTTCCGTCTTCAGACCTGGAAGAAGTACGTACCTGGCAGGCACAGACTACAGACGCAGCTGACAGGGTCCGCTTAAAAGGCACTGTCTCTTTCTCCGGTCTGCGCGACATCGGCAGCTCCTTAAAACGTCTGGAAATCGGCAGTTCCCTAAGTATCAGCGAACTGCTTTCCATCAGCTCTGTACTTACTGTTGCAGCGCGGGCAAAAGCCTATGGCCGCCAGGAAACCCCAGAGAACACCTTTACCCCACGTTTTCCGGGACAGCAGCCGCCAAAACAGACTCCAGCCGAAGAATATGTGCCTGACTCATTAGACCCCCTATTTCAGGCCTTAGAGCCCCTTACACCGGTCAACAATGAGATCAAACGCTGTATCCTCTCTGAAGATGAGATCGCTGATGATGCAAGTCCGGGACTTTCTCATGTACGCCGCTCCTTAAAAGCTTGTGCAGACCGCATCCATACCCAGTTAAACTCGATCCTGAATTCCCATCGTTCTTATTTGCAGGACGCTGTTATCACCATGCGTGACGGCCGCTATTGCCTTCCTGTAAAATCGGAATACAAGAGCCAGGTATCCGGTATGGTCCATGACCAGTCAGCCACCGGTTCCACCCTTTTTATCGAGCCAATGGCCATTGTGAAATTAAATAATGAGATCCGGGAACTGGAGATCCAGGAACAGAAAGAGATCGAAGCCGTTTTAGCTTCATTAAGCAACCAGACAGCGCCTCATATTGACGAACTGCAGCTGGATATGGAATTGCTGGCACAGCTTGACTTTATTTTTGCAAAAGCCGCATTATCCCATCAATATCGCTGCAGCGCTCCTGTTTTCAACGATAAAGGCTACATCAACATCAAAGACGGCCGCCACCCGCTGTTAGACCAGAAAAAAGCCGTCCCTATCAATGTATGGCTTGGAAAAGATTTTGACCTGCTGATCGTAACAGGTCCAAATACCGGCGGTAAGACCGTTTCCTTAAAAACCGTAGGTCTTTTCACCTTAATGGGCCAGGCGGGACTTCACATTCCAGCATGGGAAGGTTCTGAATTAGCTGTATTTGACAATGTATTTGCAGACATTGGTGATGAGCAGAGCATTGAACAAAGCTTAAGTACCTTCTCCGCCCATATGACCAACACAGTACGCATTTTAAGCGAAGCAGACTCCCGTTCCCTCTGCCTCTTTGATGAGCTGGGCGCCGGTACTGACCCGACGGAAGGTGCTGCTCTTGCCATTGCCATGCTGTCATTTTTACACAATATGAAATGCCGCACCATGGCAACTACCCATTACAGTGAATTAAAAGTATTTGCCCTTACTACACCCGGTGTGGAAAATGCCTGCTGCGAATTTAACGTAGAAACACTTCAGCCAACTTACCGCCTGCTCATCGGTGTTCCTGGAAAAAGTAATGCTTTCGCTATTTCCAAAAAACTGGGACTGCCGGACTATATTATCGAAGATGCCAAGAACCATCTGGAAGCCAAGGATGAGTCCTTTGAAGACCTGTTAGCCAGTCTGGAAAACAGCCGCGTGACCATTGAAAAAGAACAGGAGGAGATCCGTTCTTATAAAGAAGAGATTGCCCAGTTAAAGTCCCGCCTCACCCGCAAGGAAGAGCATCTGGACGAGCGAAAAGACAAGGTGATCCGCAATGCAGCGGAAGAAGCCCAGCGCATCCTTCGTGAAGCCAAGGAAACGGCTGACCAGACCATCCGTCAGATCAACAAACTGGCAGCAGATTCCGGTGTAAGCAAAGAATTAGAAGCCCAGCGAAGCAAACTCCGTGAACAGTTAAAGAAAACCGACGATAAGCTTGCAGTAAAGGCAAAAGGGCCAAGCCAGCCTGTTTCCGCTAAAAAATTAAAGATCGGTGACGGCGTCAAAGTTCTTTCCATGAACTTAAAAGGTACCGTCAGCTCCCTTCCTGACAGCACAGGAAACTTATTTGTGCAAATGGGTATCCTGCGTTCCAAGGTCAATATCCGGGATATCGAACTGATCCGTGAAGATGATATAAACGCCACTTTAGGTGACGGCTCATCCCGCTCCTACGGTTCTGTTTCCGGTGTAGGGGCTAACAGATCCAAGAAGACTTTTTCACAGGCAAAAGGTTCTAATTCCGGCTCAGGACAGATCAAGATGTCAAAATCCTTCTCTGTCTCACCAGAAGTCACTCTGATCGGAATGACCACTGACGAAGCCGTTCCTACCATGGAAAAATACTTAGATGACGCTTATCTGGCCCACCTGCCAAGTGTACGCGTAGTCCATGGAAGAGGCACCGGCGCTTTAAAAACCGCCTGTCACAAACGTTTAAAACAGTTAAAATATGTAAAAGATTTCCGTCTGGGCGAATTCGGCGAAGGCGGAACCGGCGTAACTATTGTCACATTTAAGTAGGGAGGTAACTTACAATGGCAGAAAAACAGCGGATACTTATTGTAGATGATGATGCCAACATCGCAGAGCTGATCTCGCTTTATCTGATGAAAGAGTGTTATGAAACTATGATCGTAGGCGACGGTGAAGAGGCTTTAAAACGGTTCCCGGAATTTAAGCCTAATCTGATCCTTTTAGACCTGATGCTTCCAGGCATGGACGGCTACCAGGTATGCCGGGAACTGCGTGCCAGTTCCCAGGTACCTATTATCATGCTTTCCGCCAAAGGTGAGATCTTTGATAAAGTCCTTGGTCTGGAACTGGGTGCTGATGACTATATGATCAAACCATTTGACTCCAAAGAACTGGTAGCCAGAGTAAAAGCGGTTCTGCGCCGTTATCAGGCTTCTCCTGCTGCCACAGTAATAGAGCCAAAACAGCAGGGGGACTATGTAGAATATCCGGACCTGATCGTCAACCTGACCAACTATTCTGTTATTTATAAGGGGCATTCCATAGAAATGCCTCCTAAGGAGCTGGAACTTTTATACTTCCTGGCTTCCTCTCCTAACCAGGTATTTACCAGAGAGCAGCTTTTAGACCATATCTGGGGCTATGAATACATCGGAGATACCCGTACAGTAGACGTTCACATTAAACGTCTGCGTGAAAAGATCAAAGATCACGCCAACTGGGCCATTACCACAGTATGGGGCATTGGCTATAAGTTTGAAGTAAAGAGGTGATCCGATGGCTCGCTCCCTTTATTCCAAATTTATACTGGGCTATCTGATCTTCGGTCTTTTAAGTGTGCTTACCATTGCTTCCTTTTCTTCCGGCATGACCCGGGATTATCTGATCAAAGACCGGGCAAATGCCCTTTACGATGAAGCAAATGATATTGCCGCTTCCTGCAGTCTTATGTATCAGGGCCAGCATCAGGATATGGATCTTTTTTCCACTCAGTTAAAAAATGTTTCCACTTATCTGCGCACAGAAATATGGGTGGTCAACAAAAGCGGCGTTGTGATCATGGACAGCAAAAACGGCAACAGAATCCACACCACCATTCCGGATTTTGACCCCACGGCCACAGGAAACCGTTCCTATACCATTGGCACATATTACAAACTTTTTGACCAGAATGTACTTAGTGTATCTGCTCCCGTAACCGGCAATTACACCACTTATGGGTATGTGCTGATCCACCTTCCCATCAGTGAGATTGCAAATTCCCAGAGCCATATCCTGGATATCCTCTATATGACCTGTGCCATTATTTTTGCTCTGTCTCTGGTCATCCTTGTGGTGTTCACCATCACTGTATATCTGCCGCTGCGAAAGATCGCTGCAGGCGCCAATGAGTACGCTGCAGGCAACTTAAGTTACCGGATCAAGGTAAATGCCCACGATGAAATGGGGTATCTTTCCAATACCTTAAACTATATGTCTGATGAACTTAATAAAATGGAAGAATATCAGCGCAATTTCATTGCCAATGTCTCCCATGATTTCCGCTCACCGCTGACCTCCATTAAAGGATATCTGGAAGCCATTTTAGACGGAACCATTCCACCGGAAATGTATGAAAAATACTTATCCAGGGTTATTTCTGAGACAGAGCGCCTTCATAAGCTGACTGAAAGCATGCTGACGCTTAACTCTTTAGATGCCAAAGGATTTTTATCCCGTACCAATTTTGACATCAACCGGGTGATCAAAGATACTGCCGCCTCTTTTGAAGGCACCTGTGATTCCAGGCATATACGCTTTGATCTTACATTTTCCGATAATATCCAGATGGTATATGCAGACATGGGAAAGATCCAACAGGTTCTCTATAACCTGATCGACAATGCCATCAAATTCAGCCACGATGACTCTGTGATCTATATCCAGGCATCCAGCAAATATGAAAAGATCTTCGTTTCCGTAAAAGATACGGGAATCGGTATTCCCAGAGACAGCATTAAAAAAATCTGGGACCGTTTCTACAAAACGGATCTTTCCAGAGGCAAAGACAAGCGGGGCACCGGCCTTGGACTTTCCATTGTAAAAGAGATCATACAGGCCCATGGGGAAAATATTGATGTGATCAGTACAGAAGGAGTGGGAACCGAGTTTATTTTCTCACTGCCCAGTTCTACTTCTTTATAAAAGGGACAAAGTTCACTTAAATTTTTCTTACAATTCGTTTTTTAACCTTTTTCAAAGGCAGCATTGCTTTAAAAAGAGTTATAATTATGCTATAGTTATAAATATCTAACAATACTGAAATTGTCGTCAGACAATTGGTAAAAGAAAGGACGATGCATATGATCCGTTTTAAAAAAGCAACTGCCATTCTCCTTTCCGCTCTTCTCCTTTCTTCCTGCATGGCTCCATGTGCCTTTGCAGCAAGCAAAAAGAAAGTAGGAAAGATCAACCTGACTGTCAACACCGATATCCGCTCTGGAAACAGCGGCGGCGAAGTAGAGGTAACACCTACCGGTGACAACACCAGCTATTACTACATTGACTCTGTCGAAGTTACCAATGACGAAGGGGATGACTGGAGCAAGTCAAATCCACCAGAAGCCCAGATCCTGATCGGTCTGGAAGACGAAGATGAATACACTTTCTCCGGAACCAGTTCCAGCAACTTCAAACTGACTCTGGCTAGCTCTATTAAGTCCCGCTATGACAAAGTAGAATTTGTCAGCGCCAAAAAGCAGGACGGCGGTGCAACTCTTGCATTAAATATCCGCCTGGTATTTGATAAAGATGCTGATATGAGTGATGCACCTGCACCAAGTAATGCGGTCTGGGATACTGCTTCCGAAGGAACAGCAACCTGGGGGGATGTTACCTCTGCCAAATATTTCCAGGTACAGTTATATAAAGATGGTTCCGTAGTAACACCTCCAGATGGTTCCAACTCTATCGTTTCTGTATATGGAACTTCCTATAATTTTTCCAGCTGGGTAAGCGCAGGCTCTAACTACACCTTTAAAGTGCGTTCCGTAAAATCCAGCAACAATGCAAAGAGTAAATGGGTAATCTCCAATTCCTGGACTCCTGGCTCCACTTCTGACAACGGCGGCAATACTGTTTCTGAAGGCTGGCAGAAAGCGGCTGATGGTATCCGCTGGTGGTGGCAGAATGCGGATGGTTCCTACCCGGCATCTCAGTGGAAAGATGTAAGCGGAAAGTGGTACTATTTCGATGCAGAAGGCTACATGGCTACCGGCTGGATCAAAGTAGGCGGCTTAGACTACTGCCTGGCTCCTGACGGTGCTCTGTATGTAAACTGCACTACTCCAGATGGTTACAATGTAGACGCAAACGGTGTCTGGATCCAGTAATGATAATTATATACTATGATACCGGATTGTTTCGCACTGCGTGCTCTCACAATCCTAAAAACATGAATAATCCGCTCATTTTTCTATGAAAAATGGCTGCTTATTCATGTTTTTGGCGGGTCCCAAGGTCAAAAATCCTCTTGCAAGCAAGCTTGCATCGGATTTCAGACCTTTTGACCCTGGTATCATAATATAACAAATAACCCGCCGGAAGAATTTTCAACCGACGGGTTTATTATACAAAAAATCAATATTTTTAATTTAGGTCCAGGATACAAATAATGGAACGATCTTTCTGGCTTTTACATCTACAAGGCCTTTATCTGTTAATTTCAATGCAGGACTGACTGGCAATCCAAGGGTGCAAAGAGACATGATAGGTGTATTATGGCTATACCCCATTGCAGTCATGCGAGCCCGCACATCTGAAAGTTCCTTTCCCACTTTCTCAGCACAATCTTCAGAAAGCAATCCACATACCGGAAGAGGAAGCTGTGCTGTTATTTCTCCATCTTCAGCAGTAAGGATTCCCCCCTGTATTTCACGCAGCCGGTTAACCGCAATGGCCATATCATAAGGATTCCGGCCCAAAACAAACAGATTATGGTGATCGTGAAAATAGGTCGTTGCGATGGCACCCTTACGAAGACCTGACCCGCGAACCAGTGCAAAAGCAGCTTTTTCCCTGTTTCCATGACGTTCAAACACAGCTGCCAAAGCGCAGTCTTCCTGACTCCAATCCACATAACCATCTTTAACCGGCAGCTGGCAATGACTTTCTGTTGTTTGTGTCTTTGCCGGATTTACCGTGATGGTGCGAACTTCCACAGACGAAGCTCCTTCCGGAGCTAAAATAGCAAAATCAGCAGCAGTAACTTCCGATACATGCACGGTTTCGTAATAATCCGCCGGAAAACTGTGTTTTACAGCGTCAGAGGTATCTTCCTCACAGGAACCATCATAAATACAAACTCCGGCTTTATATACAGTCTTCGGATAAAAGCCGTCAAAAGAACTTAAAAGCTGAAAATCTGCCAGTTTTCCAGGTGCAATGACACCGCGGTCATATAAATGCATACGCTGTGCATTAGTATAAGTGGCACAGTAGATTGCTTCCTCTAATGGGAAACCGCACTTCACTGCTTTATCTACAACGGCATTCAGGGCGCCCTGTGAAACCAGACGGTCTGCCATGGTGTCATCTGTCACAAACCCACAATACTCAAAGACATGTTCCTTCACAATGTATTCAATGATCTCCGGCAGGATCATCTTGGACTGAAGTTCCATAAACATTCCATTTTCTATCCGTTGCTTAAATTCTTCCAGAGTATGCTCTGTATGATCTGCATTGATCCCAAGTGTCAGGAATTTTGCCAGATCACGTCCCACCAGAGATGGACAGTGTCCTTCGATCACAAAGTCTGGACGGTTTTTCTTAAGATACTGAAGAAATTTCGTGATCTCCAGATTATTTTTTTCTATGATCTCACGATAATTCATGATCTCACCAACACAAACAACACTGGGATTCTTAAGGAGCTGCTCCATTTCTTCTGCCCGTATTTCTCCGCCAGTTGTCTCAAGTGTCCCGTTTGTAGAAGGAACGCTGCTTGGAATACCATAAAATATATCAATGGGCGCATTCTCTGCTGCCTGGATCATCGCCTCAACTCCCTGCATGCCTTTTACATTGGCTATCTCATGGGGCTCTGACACAATGGTGGTGATCCCGTTTTTAGCTGCACACCGGCCATAAGCCAGCGGTGAAAGCATAGAACTTTCAATATGCATGTGAATATCGATCAAACCTGGGATCATATAGCATCCATGCGCATCCAAAATGTGCTCTGCCTGGATCTCTTCCTGTGGATCAGAACTGACATAGCAGAAATGATCTCCACAAACAGCAACCTGACCGGGCCGGAAACATTTCAAATAAGAATTGTATACACGGGCATTTTTTACAAGTAAAGAAACTTTCAAATCAATCACCTCAGATTATCGTAGCAAAATACAAAATACAGACAACAGTCATGATATACATGGCGCTGGAAATTTTTCTGGCTTTTCCCTGTGCGATATGAAGGATCACATATGCAGGAATGGCAACGCAGATACCATTTGCAATGTTGTTTGCAAACAAAGTAAATGTTACGCATAAAAGTGCCGGAAAATATTCAGCCAGATCCGTGTAATCTATATATCTCATATTGTTAAGCATATGAACGCCAATATAAAGCAGCGCAGCTGAAGTCGCCGCCTTTGGGATCATCAGCGCAAGAGGTGCAAAAAACATGGACAGCAGAAACATTACACTGGTGAAGATCACGGTTAATCCCGTTCTTCCGCCTGCTGCAACACCGGCAGATGACTCCATATAGGTTGTGATATTTGGCATACCGAAAAGTCCTCTGATGCAGGTTGCCATAGCATCCACCTTAAAACAACGGTCTATTCCCGGAAGATTGCCATCTTTATCCAGATAACCTGCCTCACCGCCAACTCCAAGCACAGTACCTACTGTAGAGAAAAAATCAGGTACAAATAATGAGATCAAAATAGGAATATAAGCAATTTTTAACGCAGATAAAATATCAATCCGCAAAGCCATGCTGCTGATGCTGGCCGGCATGGAAAAAGGAGAAGAAGGCAGTTTTGTCAGGCCAAAAGGAATACCGATCAATGTGGTCAGGATAATACCGATAAACAGATCACCTTTTACTTTCCGTGCCTTTAAGATCATGATAATAATAAAACCGATCACAGTAACGATAACTGCCGGAGAAGCAAGATCTCCAAATACCAGACAATTCTTTTTGCCGTTGGCAACGATCAGACCCACCTGCTTTGCTCCCAGCAGTGCAACAAAAAGTCCGACACCGGCACTGATGGCATACTTCAGGCTTTTAGGGATTGCTTTCACAACAGCATCTCTCAATCCCAGAAAAGAAACAATGACAAAAAGGATACCGCTTAAAAGAATTACGCTGGATGCAACTGCAGGATCAACGCCATCATTTACAACAAATGAAGCAACAATCCCCACACTGCCAAGACCGGGAGCCAGTGCAAAAGGACGGTTGGTATAAAGCCCCATGGCAATAGTAGTAGCAGCGATCAGCAAAACCATCACCGTCAAAATGGTTGCCTTACCATAACCAATCGGCTCTAACATACTTGGAATCGTCGCCAAAACATAAGCCATGGTAAAAAACGTTGTGATTCCCGCAACCAGTTCCTGGCGGATAAAAGAAATCATAGATACGATTCATCAACGATTGCAGGAATTAGGATGAGTTCTTCCGGAATACATGAAAGACTCCGGGAAAACATTGTACAAACGAGGGGGATAAAATGGATTTACAAGATATGCGGTTTGCACTCTGTATCGCGCGTCACCAAAATCTTACAAAAGCCGCGCGGGAACTATATGTGTCACAGCCTACACTCAGCAAATGTCTTCAAAAATTAGAAGAAGAGGCCCCTGGCAAACTGTTCACAAGAATCGACAACCGATACTGCCCTACTTACCTGGGAGAACAGTACTTAAATTACGCAAGATCCGTTCTTGCGCTGGAGCGGCAATGGAAACAAACCGTTGCAGATGTAGATGCTCTTCAGGAAGGCGAACTGAATATTGCCTTACCATTAATGCGAAGCTACTGTATTCTTCCAAAGGTCGTCACTGCGTTTCGGGAGAAATATCCCCGCTTCACCCTGAATATTTACGAGGAATCCACAGGTGTTCAGGAAAAATTACTGCTGGATTCAAAAATTGACTTTGCTATTTTCAACGAATTATTTCCAAACCCTAATCTGCAATACGATCTGCTAAAAAAAGAAGAAATCCTTCTTGTGCTGCCTCCTGACCATCCGTTGAAATCTGCAGGGATCCCCAAAAAATCCTGTCATTATCCATGGATGGATCTGTCATTGTTTACCAGAGAACCCTTTATTCTGTATTATCCAGAACAGCATACCGGTTCCATTGCATTAGAGCTGTTCCAGCAATATCAGATAGAGCCACCGGTTGTCCTCCGGACCCGAAGCAGCCTGAATACCCTTATGCTCTCACAACAGGGAATCGGTTCGTGTTTCATGTCTGAGAGCTATGTCAAAGCCATGCCTTTTGAGAACAAACCTGACTGTTTTTCTATAGGAGAATCCTGGATATTCAGCACATTGTATGTTGCATACAGAAAAGGAACCGTTTTGTCTGCATGCGCCCGGGATTTTATTGAACTTGTAAAAGAACGCAGTTGAAAAATCCAGGAAATTTCCGCAATATAAAATCAAACAAGGCACCAGATTCTTTTTTTGAACCTAGTGTACTGTATCACTCACATTTCGCATAATGACTTGTCTGAATTTCCATCTGCGTCATTCTGCTGAAAGTGAATGATACAGTACACTAGTGCCTTGCTGCAATCAGTAAAGCGCTCTATTTTACAATACCAGCCTTGCTGCCCCGTAAATGCCGGCATCATTTCCCAGTGTTGCCAGACCCAGTTTTCCCTTATTCTTGGAAATAGGGGTAAAGTAATCGTAATCCTTCTGTACCATGTCGATCAGGAACTGTCCGGCCTTAGATACACCGCCGCCGATAACGAAGATCTCCGGATCCACTGTAAGTGCTACCTGTGCCAATGCCAGCCCCAGATAATGGCTGACTGTCTTCATTACCTCTAATGCCATCTCATCACCTGCTTTTGCAGCATCCAGTACATTTTTGGCACTTACATTATCTCCAAATTCACGAAGTACAGACGGTTTGTCAGACTTTGCCATGGTCCTTCTTGCTTCTCTGGCAATACCGGTAGCAGAGCTTACCTGCTCTAAACAGCCAACACCACCGCAGTTGCAGTGTTCCCATTCATCATCGCGGACATGGATATGACCGATCTCACCGCCAAGACCATGTTTTCCGGCAATAATTTTCTGATCCAGGATCACACCGCCGCCAACACCGGTTCCTAATGTGACCATAACCAGATCCGAATATCCTTTTCCGCCTCCCTGCCACATTTCACCCAGAGCTGCTACATTGGCATCATTTCCACTCTTTACAGGAATACCGTCTAAAAGGCGGCTTAATTCTTCCTGTGGATTCAGATCATGCCAGCCAAGGTTTACGCATACTTCTACATAGCCATCCGGCATAACAGGTCCTGGAACACCCATTCCGGCACCTGCAATATCCTTTTTCAGATCCAGCCCCATTTCCTCCAACTTTTTACGGATAGAAGCAGCCACATCCGGAAGAATGTTCACACCCCCGTTTTCCTTACGTGTCTTTACTTCCCATTTGGTCAAAAGCTCTCCTGTAGTTTCAAAAAGACCGATCTTTACACTTGTTCCGCCTATATCAACGCCAATGCATTTCATCCCCATAGTATATATCCTCGCTTTCTTGATTCATGTATTTACTTCAGCCGTATTTCTTCCATTTTCTGATTTCCCATTATAAGAATGGTTCCCGGGAAACGGCCGGCCAGCACTTTATTTACTGTAAAATCAAAGGTACCGCTGAACTTCTGTGTTCCAGCCATGTTGTAAATACAACAGGAATTGTCATTATACAGCATCACCATATCTCCGTCTATCTCAAAACCCGTATACTGATAACTGAATGTAGTATCAAACACCAAGCTTCCATCTGGTTTATAAATGCGCAGACAATATGGATCGGCGCCCTCTCCGTTGTCCGTTACAACACCTGCGTACTGATTGGTATAACTGATACTCCGGATATTTTCATCCAGCAAGATCTGACTGATTGATTCCGGGGAAGTTTCCACACGGGTGGAGAAAAACTGCAATCCCTTATCTGTAAAGATCACTGCATGGCTTTCGTCCATAAACCGTACTTTCCCGGCCATAGCATCATTCAGATCTTCAGGAAGGAAAATACCTACCACTCGCTTTGGATCATTCTTTCCAAGACCAAAATTATAAAAAACGATCTTATTTTTGATCATTCCCTGTTCCAGATACATAAATGAAGTGATCCACTGGGTTCCTCCTGGTGAAAGACTTACATCCACCGGATAGCCATCACCGGATAAAAGAGATTTTACATAGATATCCAAAGCACTTCCGTCTTTTTTATACAAATAAATATAGCTTGCTTTGGAATCTTCCTGTACAGAGGCAACCACACCTTTGGCAGATACAGATAACGAAAGGATCGGCAATGCAGTGGTAGCCTGTCCCTGACACCCGCTGCGGTCACAAATATAAATAGAATTTCCCTGCTTATCTCCAATGGCTGCAAAATCACCATTTACAGTAACAAAAGGGGATTTCATCTCATAACTCTGCATCCAGATGGCTTTTCCTCTGCCATCTATATAAGAAGCTCCATCCTTGGTGTACTTGATCACACCATCTCCAAAAGCAGCATAGCCGCAGAAGCTTCCTTCGCCTTTTACAGCTGCCTCCTGGTTCTCCTCTGTCAGGTTCTTTTCCCAGATCACCTGATAATCGTAAAAAGAATGATAACGGTCATAATAATAAACCCCAAAAGCAGCGCCTCCTAAGAGCACTGCCACAATAATAAAGATTGTCAGACGTTTCCTGACCGTTTTTTTATGAGCTTCCCGGATCGCCTGCTCACTTTCCTCTTCATTCTTGTACATAGGAGGAACGATCTGACGCCGCAGCTGCTTTTTTTTATTTTCACGGTTCATTAAACTGGAATTATCCATCCTTGTCTCCTGTGAAATATTCTTTTATAGCTGTCATATCATATACTCGCTTAAGTATACAACATTTCACAGGAAAAATCGACAACTAATCCTCAGAAACAGGCAACAGTAGTTACCGTTTAGGGAAAATTTCAGGGAAGCAGCAGCTTCTGGCCTGCATAAATACTGTTTTCATCTGTAAGAGAATTGATGCGGCAGATCTCCTCCAGCTTTCTGATATTATTGTATTCCTTAAAGCAGATACCATAAAGTGTCTCACCTTCGCCTACTACATATACTTTGTAAGATGGGGTGGAATTGGCAGGTTCGGCAGAAGCAGCGGTTGTTTCCACAGATACGCCTGCAGTTGTTGTTTCTGGTGCAGATTCCTGATCAGTTTCTAAAGACTGCTGCGTCTGTTCAGACTGAAATGCATCCGTACTGTTACTTCTGCTCTCTAAAGTGCCTGTTTCTGCCCCAGACATCTCATTGCCCGTCACCATTGTCTCCGGCAAAACTTCCATCGCCTTTTCCTGACTTTCTTCCTTTCCTTCCCTTGGATACACGCCGCCTCTCGCTTCCCGAATCAATGATGCAGGATCTGCAGATGCCATTACCTGCTCCATTTCATGGAGTTTTTTATAATTATTAAACATGGCAACACCGCCTGCCAGCACCATTACCGCTAATACACTGCAAAGTCCGGAAAGAATACTTACAGTACTCCGCTGATGCACAGCCGCTGTGCGATGCTCGTCCATTTTTTTTCGAAAATCCCGGATCGCCCGGTCATCCGTTTTGCTTTCTTCCCGCAAAATATCCTTTCTGGCGATCATATAGTCCTGCATCAGCTGGTTGCGCTCATAATAAATGCTGTAACCCCGCAGCTGGTAAAAGCCATCTGACGATGTAATATATACTGCTTCCTCCCCATCTAAGCCGCTGTTTAAATACATCAGCTGATTTTTTCCGGTAAAATACTGACTGTGCTGCCGCCAGTAATTTAACGGACTTAAAGTAACTCCTTCACCTGCACACAAAAACCACCCTTGAACCGTTCTTCTTGGAAACATGGTCTCCACCTGCTGGTATGCCTTTTTCCAGGCTTCCTCTGTAAATACCACTTTTTCCCCATCCTGGGGCAGTAATTCCATTTCCATGGCCCCATCCACAAATACATAGGGCATATCCTCATGGATCTCCCGGCTTCCAAGAAGCAGTCCCACCCTCAGGCTCTGCCCGGCTCCTGGTTTTAATCGTTTTAAATATGTATTTACATAATCTTCCACATAAAGCCGCAATACTGTATCACGTTCCCCAATCTGTCGGATGTTCTTCGGCAGCTTAGGATAAAGTTCATATAATTCGCCCATATTAGCACCCCTTCTGCTGTTGGGCTGCTGCAAAATACAGCCTCTGTTTTTCTGCATCCGTTGTCTGCACAGCTTCTCGTTACATCTGTTCGTTCAGCTCAGACCAAAGTCTGCTCTGCCCGTACAGATGTCTTGAAGAGGCAGAACAACTGGATAGCAGAAATCGATGTTGCATTTTACAGCAGCCCCTCCTATACGTTCTCACATAAGAGTAGCAGATAAGGTGCAAAAATTTTGTCATATTACGGCAGTGTTCTCCCAGAATCGTTCGACAAGGGCAATACTTTCACAGATACAGTCTGCCATTTTCATCACCATAGAAAGACGGACACTTTGGAGCATCACCGGATCGTGATCTCCCGCTCTGCCAACGATCCCGGTAATAGAAATATCTCCCACTTCTCCCAGTTCCTTAGAAACCCCCAGTCCCGGCTGAAGTGCTCCCTTACCCAATGTTGCAAATCCAACGTGATCCGGACTTCCCACCGATGCATCAATAGCCACGATCACATGATCCGGGAAATGGGTGCGGATGTAGGCTGCATAAAGTTCCAGGTTCACGGCGTGGACCGGTTTATCCAGTGTTCCGATCACTGCCGCTTTTTTTAGCCTGTATTTTCGCAGTTTATGTCCTACAAGCGGACCCAGACTGTCTCCCGTAGACCGATCCGTCCCAATACAGAGAAATATGACCCCTTCCTTTCGTTTTTCTTCCATTTCCTCTGCGATCAGCTGGTTTAAATTTACAGCAAACCGCTCCGCCTCAAACTCTCCCATTGTATCATAATAAGAAATTTCGTCTTTTCGCTGCATCCGAAACGACTTCCACAATCTCATCGCCAAGTTCTCCACCCCGGTATCTATTTAGAAAACATTTACTATAAAAATTTTGCCTGCCATTTTATAACTGGTTTCGTTTTTATAGTATAGGCATTGATGGTAAATTTTATTCAAAAAAGACACCGCAGAATGCTTAAATTGCATTTCTGCGATGTCTTTTATCTAATTTATATCTTTGTAAATATTGCCTGTTCACAAATAAGCTTGTCTGATCAGTCAAACAGCTTCTCTTTGTAAACACCTGCACTGATCAGACCTCTGATAGCATCTACAACTGCCTGCTTATCTTCCTTATAGGTAACACCAAACCACTTATCTGGTGTATCCAGAACACGGACTCTGGCTTTGCCTTCATGTACTAACTGATCAATGATCTTTGGAAGCAGATATTCTGCCTTTATGTCACCTGGCTTTAAGCTGTCAAGAAATTCAGGGAAACCTTTCTCCAGCTCATTTAAGAAGCCAACAGGAAGTCCCCACATATTCATAGAAACAAGCTGCTCCGGCTGAACCTTTACAGGATTGCCTGCATCATCTGCTGCGTGAAGTCCGTCTTCCATCATACGGATATCATAGGTCTCTGTTACTTTTTTAAGAATACCGTTTTCCTCTTCGCAAACGCCTCTTGTAACAGCACCATTATCGCTTAAGGTATTCTTTAAAATAAAGCCGCCCATGCAGATGTCATAAACATCTCCATCTTCGTTCATTTCATTTACCATATATTCATGGATCTTGCGGAATCCTTCTTTTCCGTAGTAATCATCTGCATTGATCACAAGGAATGGGCAGTCGATCAGACCTTTGATCGTAAGAACTGCCTGTCCGGTTCCCCACGGCTTGGTACGTCCTTCGGTCACTTTGTATCCTTCTGGAAGCGCATCCAGTTCCTGATATGCATAAATAACCGGAATCTGCTTTTCAATTCTGTTTCCGATGATCTCTTTAAAATCCTTTTCCAGGTCCTTACGGATAATAAACACTACTTTATTAAATCCTGCTTCGATAGCATCATGGATAGAATAGTCCATGATGATCTCGCCATTGGGGCCTACCGGCGCTAACTGCTTGATTCCTCCGCCAAAACGGCTGCCAATACCAGCTGCCATGATCACTAATGCGGTCTCTTTCATAGTACTTCTCCTCTTAAACTTCGTATTCAGTAACACTTTTGTAAAGCCGCAGAAATCCACATTCTGCGTATCGGTTACACTATAGCACACTTTCTCTTAAAAGGCAAAACAATGCACTGAGTAAATCCTTAAAAAGTTACAATTCGTTACTGTTCATGCGTTGCATGACCAGCAACGGAATTTGCCGTGGCTTCGCATTTAAATACGGCAAATTCCCGCTGCCACTACGTTATCGTACGGCACTTTCGGTTCCAAAAGTGCCTACCATGTACAGTAACTACAATTCAGCCTTGCATCTTCTTGCCCGCTTGCAGCGGACAAGAAGCTTTGGGCGTCAGCCTTATGAAAATTTAGCGTCAAACAGCACATTTTCTGCCAGAGCAGTAAGCACCTTCTGCACTCTGCACACATCTTCATATGGGACATACTCATTTGGCTTGTGGGCCAGCTCTAAGCTTCCCGGACCGTAGGACATACAATTATGGTTCAACAGAGTTCCTGCGATCACCGCCGTATCTGTATATCCGTTAAAAGAACCTACCACTGCCTCTTCTCCAGTTACCTTCTCAACTGCTGCTTTTAAATTTGCCAGAAGCTTTGAATTGTCATCCTTTTCTACATAAGGACGATCACCGGTAATAATATAGCTTCCCTTTACTCCCGGTATTTCTTCCTCTGCTTTCCTGATCGCCCGTTCTACAATAGCTTTGGCTGCCGCTGTATCTGTAGGCGGCACCAGACGCATATCGATCCACACTTTGGCACTGTCCGGCACTACATAGGGGCGATAACCACCTGTGATCTGTCCAAACGTAACCGTAGAGATCCCCAGGTCATGGTGAGCCGGGCATGCTTTGATCTCTTTTCTGATGCTGCTGATGGCTTCTGCCATAGCTGCAATGGCATCCGCTCCCTTCCACGGATTGCTGGCATGAGCGGTAATTCCCGTCATGGTCAGTTCAAACCAGGTTCTGCCCTTGTGAGCTACCTGGATCTGGCCGTCCGTAGGCTCTGTATCCAAAATCCAGTCATCTTTTGTGACCCAACCAGCCTTAATAGCAGCTTCTACTCCGCGCATAAAATCCTCTTCATCTACAGAGCAGATCATTGCAAATGGCTTTTGTGGAAGTTCACCTTTTTCTCCCACCTTCTTTACCATATTTTTAAAAGCCGTTAAGGCGCATGCAAGACCGGATTTCATATCACAGGCACCACGCCCATACATTTTTCCGTCACGGACCATGGCACTTAAGGGCGAAATATCCTCATCCCAGCCATCTCCCAGCATAACGGTATCCATGTGGCAGATATAAATAAGTCCCGGTCCTTCTGTTTTTCCCGGTATCTTTGCCATTACATTAAAACGGCCAGGCAGAACTTCCAGACGGCTTACATGGATCTGGTCTGCCATTTTTCCTCCAAAATCTGCGATCTGCTTTTTAAACCAGTCTGTGATCCACAGACCGATCTCCTCTTCATAGGCTCCCGGATCAGAGCTGTCAATCTGCACCAGCTGTTTAGCCAGCTCCCAGGCTTCCTGTTCTTCTCTTTCTTTTTCTGCTTTCATTTTATCTTCTCCTTTCGGCAATCATTTGCTACAACCATTTTGTTGTTATTATCTTAATAAAAAAGGTGATTGCACTTGTAGCCCTTCCCTACTATTATAGGAGAGGGTTAAAAATATGAATAGCCCACTTAACAAAATTAAGAAATATCTTATTAAGGAGCATTTAAATCATTATGATGATGAAAGAAATAAAAAGTCCATTTTGGCGTACCATTTATGAATATGGATTAATTACCGTCAGCATCTGGATCATGGTGATCGGAATCTACTTTTTCAAATTTCCAAACCATTTTGCATTCGGAGGCATCACCGGTTTTTCCACTGTTGTAAGCCAGCTGACACACTGGTCCGCCAGTGATTTTACATCGGTTACCAATACAGCCCTTCTGCTGTTAGGTTTCTTATTCCTTGGCAGAAGCTTCGGACTGAAGACTGTATACGCAACTATGGTCATGTCCGTAAGCTTATCACTTCTTGAACGCTTCTGTCCATTAAGTGCCCCCCTTACCAACCAGCCGCTTCTTGAACTGATGTTTGCCATCTTTCTTCCGGCTGTAGGAACTGCGATCCTCTTTAATATCGGAGCATCCAGCGGCGGTACCGACATCATTGCCATGGTCTTAAAAAAATATTCCAGCATGAATATTGGTACTGTGCTGATGTTAGTCGATATTGCATCTGTGATCGCTTCTTACTTTATCTTCGGAGTAGAGACCGGCTTATTCTCTACCATCGGTCTTGCCGCAAAATCACTGGTAATCGATGATGTGATCGAGAATATCAACCTTTGCAAATGCTTCAACATCATCTGCGATGATCCAAAACCGATCTGCGATTTTATTATCAATGACTTAAACCGCAGCGCAACTGTATACCATGCAGAAGGTGCCTTTACTCACCACGATAAAACAGTTATCATGACTACCATGAAACGCAGTCAGGCATTGAGACTGCGCAACTACATCCGGCGCGTAGAACCAACTGCATTTATGCTGATCTCCAATTCCAGCGAGATCGTTGGAAAAGGCTTTTTGGCAAGTTAAAGATTTCTGTGATGCGGTATAGATGATTATAGCAGAAAACCTGGATTTATGCGAATCCTAAGAAATTGTCATTGGGCATTTTTTACAATAAAACAAGCTGCTTATGATCTGGTCTTTATTTCCTGGAAACGGATCATAAAGCAGCTTGTTTGTTTTGCCCAAAACCCCTGCATTGTCCCAATTACAGATTTATGCTATACTGTAATGAGCAGATTGTCTGTATCAGAATACAGGAAATCGCGTCAACGCGAGTTTAAAATGTCCGTTTACACACCACAGAAAAAGAGGGGGAACTACCATGGATCTGAAACTACAGGTAAAGCAATCACAGGTCTTGTCACAACGCATGATCCAGTCTGCAGAGATCCTTCAGATGACATCTCAGGAATTAAATACATATGTAAATGATCTTGCACTGGAAAATCCGGTGATCGATATTGTAGAGCCAATGACCGGAGACAATCAGAAAGAGTCCATTGAACAGCAGCAGTGGCTTAATTCCTTTAACGAAGAAAATTATTATCTGTACCAGCGTCAGAATGATGATGACGACTATGATTTTAGGGACACCTGGAACATCAATACCGATGAAGGCGAAACATTAGCTGACTACCTCTGGTCCCAGCTGATCACAGAAAATTTCTCTGAACTGGAAACTGAGATCATCCATTTCTGTCTGGACAGTCTGGACAACCGGGGATATCTGACGGAAACACCAGAAGATATTGCTGCTTATTTTAAAACAGATACAGAAACCATTGACCATATCTTAAATGAACTGAAATCCTTAGATCCTGCTGGCGTCTGTGCCTTTAATCTGGAAGACTGTCTAAAACTCCAGCTAGAGCGCAAGAAGATGCTTACGCCTCTGATGGAATCACTGATTGATGATCATCTGGATATGGTAGCTAAAAACCAGATCCCGGCTATTGCCAGAACACTCCACCTTTCTTCCGGTGAAGCAGCTGGCTATTGCCAGATCATCAAATCCTTAAATCCTAAACCAGGCGTATCCTTCAGCAGCAGGGATCAGCTGCGCTACATTATCCCGGATGTTACGATCGTAAAATTCAAAGATCATTTTGACATTTTATTAAACGAATCCATGTATCCGAGCATTGAAGTCAACAGCTACTACCGCCAGATGAATCAGGCTCCTGATTCCCAGGAATTAAAGGAATATCTTGGAAATAAGATCCGCCAGGCCGAATGGGTCAAACAGTGCATCACACAGCGCAGCAAGACTATGATGGATGTATCCAGAGTGATCTTACAGCGCCAGGAAGCTTTCTTTACCCATGGTCCCAACTATTTAAAGCCACTGCGTATGGCAGATATTGCAGAAGCGCTGGGGATCCATGAATCCACTGTCAGCCGTGCTGTCAGCAAAAAGTACCTTCAGTGCTCCTGGGGAATCTATCCCATGAATTTCTTCTTCTCACGAAATGTAGGTACTCCTTCCACCAAAACGGCAGATGATCCTTCGAAAGCAGTAACTGCCCGTAAGATCAAGCAGCTGCTCCATGAGATCATTGAAGAAGAAAACAAGAAAAAGCCTTATAGTGACCGTATCCTTGGAGAAAAACTGGCAGAAAAGGGAATTTCCATTTCCCGGCGTACTGTTGCAAAATACAGAGAAGAAGAAGGAATACCTGATGCCAGCGGCCGGAAAGAATACACGTAAAGCTCCCTTTTGAAGCGCCTTCCAAAGAAAGTAAAAATTATTAAAAAAAAAATTAAAAAAACTCTTGACTTTTTCCCTAAAAAAAGGTAAGATATCACCGTTGTCGGTAATACAAATCATTGCTGACCGGGATGCCCAGATAGCTCAGTTGGTAGAGCAGAGGACTGAAAATCCTCGTGTCGTTGGTTCGATTCCGACTTTGGGCACTGTGCAGGTGTAGTTCAATGGTAGAACACTAGCCTTCCAAGCTAGATACGTGGGTTCGATTCCCATCACCTGCTTTTAAAATTAAATATTTTCAATTTATGCGCGAGTGGCTCAGGGGTGGAGCACCACCTTGCCAAGGTGGGGGCCGCGGGTTCGAATCCCGTCTCGCGCTTTTTATTTTTTTTAAACGGTTGCTGTACAGCAGCCGTTTTTTCTATCTGGTCATAACAAAATTGCGATTTAATTGCGAAAGGTCCGAAAGAGCCCCGCCATGTATAAACGCATTCACGGCAATTTTCTGGACCTTTTGTTCCGCCGCCAATTAGACAGGGCTCCGGCCAACTCACACGCTTCGCGTGTTCAGGCAACGCCTCCGCCCTGTCCGCTATGCTCACAAAAGGTCCAAAATTGCCTACCGAATGCTTATTATACATGGCGGGGCTCTTTCTACGGTATGGGCATATCACAAAACTGCAGTACTTAAGTATATTCCCTTTACTGCTTATTGCGATAGAAGTAGGGAAATCCAGTGTTTTCCTTAATTTGTAAATAGGTGATAGCGTAGAAAGCCACCGGCGCGCATTACAGAATAAGCATTTGTTTGAAAATCCGTGAGTGGGCGAGCATAGCGGCAGAACGGAGAACCGTGCCCGAACACGCGAAGCGTGTGAGTTTGGTTCGCAGTTCTGACACTAGGCGGCGCAAGCCCACGAACAAAGGATTTTCTCCCAAATGCGCATCTGTAATGCGCGCCGGTGGCTTTCGGACCCTTCGGAACAAAAATCGCAATTCTCATAAAAATCAACAAGTTTTGCGGTTTATAATCGCACACTATAAAAAACGCAGGATCCATCTTTCCTGCGATCCTGCGTTTCTTTAATAATACTATGCTAATACTTTTCCTTCCGGGAACAGACTTCTGAACACAGTTCTTACTAACGGTCCTGCGATCAGCAGCTGGAATGGAAGTGCCATAATGAAGTTTTTAGGAATATTGGTCAGCCAGATGATCAGCAGAAGATTCCACTGTCCGGAACGTACACAGCCTTCCATAGCGCCATAAAAAGACATGATGATAACCATAGGAACTACCATACAGGTAGATACTGCGATCACTTTGCGAAGCACACTACTGTCCCTGTTTGCAAAGAAACGGAACGCAACTCCCTTTGCAGGTCCGGATACAACAAACCAGTCCATGCAGAAAGCAAAAACAACGGCAATAGGGAATCCCAGCCATCCTTCGCGAAGCACCTCTGTGCTGAAACCACCCATATGAAGGGTAACATTGTACATACTCATCCAGAGCACCATAGTAAAACACATCATTACACTGTAGATCAGACTTTCTCTCTTATTCTGCGGCATTTTCATTTCTCCTTTTTCTCATTAATCTTTGATATTTTACTGTTGCGTACGACCACAAAAAAGAGACCACACGGGGACCTGGAAACATAATTTCATGTTTCACGGTGACTCGTTTGATCTCTACTTTTATATTTCATGCAATATGTCTGTATGCAATCTCACTGCGTCATACGCTTGCGCATTCTGTTTTGACAAAGCACTATTATAGCGGCTCTTTTCCTATTGTGTAAGTACTTTTTTTAATACTTTCTGCATTTCAGCACTTTCCATAATATATAATCGCAGTATACAGCATATTTTGTATATGACCTATAATGCAGCACCCGCTTTTCTCACCTGTCATTTTAGCATGCGCGCTGAATCTATTACTGCTCCTGGTTCAGATACTCCATGATCCCCATATGTAAGGTCCATGCCAACCGGTCCTGATACTCTTCTGTTTCCAGTTTTCCCGCCTCTTCCCGGTTAGAAAGAAATCCACACTCTGCAATAACGATCGGTTCTTTTACATGGAGCAGAAGATAATAATTGTCGTTGGCTTTTGCCTGTCTTTTATTAGCATCTCCTAACACATAATCGAAACGTTTCTGTAAGATCTGCGCCAGTTTCTTTCCTCTGACAGATGTCTTATAGTAAAATACCTGTCCGCCCCGGATGTCTTCCTCATGATAACTGTTCTGGTGAATGCTGATGACCAGATCCGGCTTGGTTTCTTCAATCAACTGACAGCGTTTGCGCATATCTGCCATTTTTTTGTGAGTATCATTAGGAGAATAAAGTCCCATGTCTTTATCCCGGGTAAGAACCACCACCACATCTGAGGCTTCCAGATAGTTTTTCAGCTTCTTTGCAATAGCCAGATTTATGTCCTTTTCCAATTGTCCGCTGATCCCTACTTTTCCAGGATCGGTACCTCCGTGACCTGGATCAACACAGACAACATATTTCTTTTCCTCTCCAAAAACATTTTCCGACTGTATATAGTGTATCCCGGCCGCCGCCAGTGTACCTGCCTGCCAGGACAAAAAAGCAACTGTTCCAAGAAGGACTGCGCCCATAAGCAGCTGAGAAGACGACTGTTTCATAGATCAGACCTCTATGCCCTTTTTATCCAGTATATTCAAAAGCATTTAAAATCAGTCAGAAAAAACTGCGGGATTCATTTCATTAAGGATCAGTCATTTACCTCCAGATAGTTATAGTCTTTTACTGCATCTTCTACAATGTATTCCAGATATTCAAACAATACCATAGGATAACAGTATTCCTGCCACATCTTATATGCAGCAGTCCTGGTAGCATAGTTCACTACCTCATAAGCTTTTCCACTGTAGCAGGCTGCATTTAACTGTGCATATACTTCTGACATCTGCTCTTTTTCAGCCTTGGTCAGCTTCACAAAAATATCTCCCTTTTCCTCTTCTGCCGAATCCTTCATAGCATCATAGGCCTGATTGTAAAAAATAGTATTTAACGTTGCCAGAGCATAGGTGTTAAAATTCAGCAGGTTCTCATCCGTACTCTTATGTTTTCTGGCCCATTTTTCCATATCCACCTGTTTTGTATGATAGGAAAAGGTTTCATCATCCCGATATTCCAGCACTCCGTATTGACATGGAGGTGTGGAAAGGGAACTGGTAACAATCTCATAGATTCCCCGGTCCTCCTCATCTCTCATATAATGCTGTACATGAAGATGTCCGCTTAAAAACAGCGGGATATTGGCCTCTTCCAGCCGGTTTACCAATTCTTCGCTGTGTTCAATAGTACAGTCTTCCACGTAAACTTTACTTTCATCCAATAAATTGTGATGAGCTACCGGAAGAAGGATCACACCATCTTCCCAGGCTTTCTCCAGCTGGTCATCGATCCAGTCATAAGTCTCTGTTTTTATCATTCCGCCTACTTTATTGGTAGGGCTGTACTGACAGCTGTCTAACATTAACAGGCGCATATCCGGTCCCAGATCGTAGGTATAACTTAAAGATGCCGGATCCCTGCTCAGTGCCTCTTCATAGCCAAAATCATTGTAATTTTCCGCAAATTCATCCCCAGTGATACTCTCAGCCTGCTGCCTGGAACGTCCGTCAAAAGAAGCGGCATTCTTATTATTGATATCATGATTTCCCGGAATGACCACTACCTGGATACCATCTTTTTCCACCTGATCCAGCTTTTTCGCCAGTTCCTTATGGCTTTCTTTCTCTCCATTTAAAGTCAGGTCACCGCTTAAAATAATCACATCCGGCTTCAGTGTTTCTGCCTGTTCAAAGGCCGCATCTGTGATCTCCCACACATAATTGGTCAGCTTTCCATCTCCATGCTCCACCATGTACTGAAACTCTTCCCCTTTGTCTGTAAGAGAATCTGCCAGGTAGTGAATATCCGTCATAAGAACAATGCGCTTTCCGTTTTCCATAGGCTGCGCTTCTGCTTCTTTTTCACCATGTGGAAATGGTTCAATATCTTCTGGATGGGCATCTGTAGGCTTCTCTGGCTCCTCCTCTGTTTTCCCAGACGGCCGCTGCCTGGTTTCTTCTGTGTCTGTTTCCGTCTGAGAAGCGTTTACCGGCTGCGTGTCCTTATTTCCCGGATACAGACTGCACCCAGCTGCAGACACGCAAAATACAGACAACAAGGCTGCTGTCATGATCCCTTTTTTCTTTTTCATCCTTCATCCCTCTTTTTCTTCTGACACCTTTTATCTGTCCTAATTTACATCATTCATAACATCCCATATATCCGCTGTTTCAAATCCCAGCTTCCAACAGGCAATTCCTGCCAGATCATATTTATTAACTAAATCCTTCTTCAGTCCCAGTGACTTCGTCTCCTCCATCCAGATCTTCTGGATTCCATTTTCATTTTCTACTTCACCATAATACTGTCCTGCATTGTCCTGCCATGTCAGTTCTACATTGTTTTCATCCACCCAGTTCTGCGCTGCGGTTATGCCATAGGCTTTAGATGTAGTCTTTCCATCTTTTTCTGTCCATACTCTTGTATAAAAAGGAACACTGTTGATCAGTTTTTCTTTTGGTACTTCCTCCAGCGTGCCGGTAATGCCATTTTCCACATAGGAAAGAGATGCAACAGAGCCTGCATCGCCTCCTGCGAAATGTTCATCATATCCCATAACGATCACATAATCTGCTACTGTTCCCTGCTCTTTTCGGTTATAAAACGCGCTGTAGACAGCAGGAACATAGTCATCCACCGACAGAACCAATCCTTTCTGTCTGCATGATACGGACATTTCGCGGATAAACTGCACATAATGAGGACCTGCAGACGACTTCAGGCTTTCAAAATCCAGATTGAAACCATCAAATCCATACACATCAGCCTCTTTCATCAGATTTTCAATCAATTTTTTTCTGGTTGCAGTGGAAGAAAACAATTTAGCTGAGTTTACATTTTTTACACTTTCTTCCGTGCTGATATTATCAAACATAGCCCATACCTGAAGACCCATGGCATGTGCTTTCTCTACATAATCTTTGCTTGCAAGTGAAGTATAATTGCCATCGTTGTCCGTTATATTAAACCAGGTTGGTACGATCACATTCATTCCTTTAGCTGTATCAGCAACCTTATCCAAAGTGGCATTAGCATCCTTTGTGGTCACCTGGTGGAAGCCCAGACGGATCTTTCCCTCCAATGAAATATTTGTATACACAGGAGCCCGAAATTCACTGACCGGTGTTTCTTCCTGGATTTTGCTTAACCTGCTGTTGGGAACATAACCAATATATCCATTTTCCGTACGAACTTTGGACCATTTATCCATCTGCTCTATGATCTGTACAGAAGTTCCCTTTTCTTCTGTATTAATGATCTCGCTGCGGATACCACCCTTTACGCGGACAGAAGTTTTATAACGCAGTGTGGCCGCTTCATATGTATCCCAGTTTGTATCAATAAATACTCTTTTGATCTCGCTGGTAGCAAAGGCTTCTTCCCGTATATCCGTATAATTTTTCACCAGTCCCAAAGACAGATATACTTCTCCGCCTTTTTCCTTTATAAGCGGACCTGCATCCCCTTTGGTTGATGCATCTGCGTAGACGATTTCCTCCGGAAGCGCATAAACCAGAAGTTTCTCCCCATCATCCCAGTAGAACCTCTGATTTACATGGTCATCCACCCATTCCACAGGCAGATATACCTGACCATCTTCGTAAATACCCTTTTCATCCTGAAGTTCATTGTCTAAAAGCAGAGCCACCTGCTCTCCTTTGATCTGGAAAACATCCCGTTTATCTGCCATCTTTGTGCCCGGCCGCAGATATTTCCCATATAAAAATCCTGCTCCGCAGCCAACTGCTGCAAGGAGCAAAAATCCTGCGATCACTGCCGGCCCGCAGCCTCTTTTCTTCCTTCTGGTCTGTTTTCTGCTTCGTCCTGTGGATCTGTTTTCCATGTGAATTTCCTCTTATGTATAACACATTTTATATCCGACAACTGTTTTGATATTCTATCCCTTATTGGCGGGTCCCAAGTTCAAAAATCCCCTTGCAAGCAGGCTTGCATCGAATTTCAGACCTTTTGACCTTGATGTACTCTCGGAATCTTTCATGCACTTGCTTTTGCGGACGATTTTCCGCCAGTCGCACCCGAATTTTATCAACGTACGCACCGCGTACGCCTCAAAAATTTGGGCACAACTGACAAAAAATCTTCTCGCAAAATCAAGTACAAAAAGATTCCGAGAATACATCTTGGTATCATTTTATATGATTCCGCTGTATTGTACAAGCATTTTCACAGTATTGCAGGCTTTACTAAAAAAATACCCTGCAGACAGCTTTGCTTGCAGGCTGAGATGGTTATTTTCTCATACTGCTGTCTACAGGATATTTTAAGCATGATTTCTGATCTTCTATTTTTTTATCTTATTTCTTTTTTTGATCCATAGAAAGATATACCTTATCGAAACGTATTTCTTTTAAACCGCCTTTATCTGAGCAGACGTAGTCTCCCATATAGAAACCTCCGTCTTCCCCCACTTCAAAAATACGGTTCCATTCGGCTTCCCGGCATATTTTTCCATCTATGAGGATGGGAATCCCCCGTTTTTTAAATCTTCTCAGCCCCTCTAAGTAGTCTTTTCGGTTTCTTGCATCCTCATTTTGCTTTTTGCTTTTCATACTGTAATTCCCCATACCAGAACGGTACTCTTTTTCTCACTCAAAGAGGTTTTCGTGACATACATCCTGTAAGGTCTTTCGAAATACCGCCTGTTCTCCTTTTTTCTTAAAATATACCCGCAAACCATTCCATGGTCAGGATATCCACTGAAAAAGCATCTGCTGAAAGTGGGATCTGTCTTAAAGAAATGTGAAACTGCCGTTCTATTTCTCTTTTCGTGATCTCGCTGCCAAATGCAGTCATGCAGATCCACTCTCCGACTGTTTCCCCTTTCTCTGCCAATAATCCCAGAAACGCATTCAGCTTCCATTCTGACAGGTCTGCGATCAGGACTTTTTTTGTACACCGAAGCCATTCCGGAAAAATTTCTTCTCTGATCTCCCCAAAATCAATGAGTATTTCCTGGTAGTCTTTTTCCATACACGCAGCCAGCACAGCCGGATCTCCGTTATAATAATAATCCACCCCCAGTAAGCGAAAGTGATCTTTCTTCTTAAAAGAGCGGCTGTCTTCTTTTCCGTCAGCCTTTAAAAATGCCCTTATTTTTTCCAGATCTTTTTGGGGATTCCACTGAAGAACGGCTGTCTTTTTCTGTCTGCAGCTGCAAAGATAATTGGCCGCCCGGATCACAAAATGAGTCACTCCCGTTCCTCTGCCAGATCCGGCTACCCCCATAACCTGTGCTGTATGTGCCATGGAAACCTCCTTTTCGCCCTCATCTTGCTTTTTTCTGGTTCTTGCGTGCAATGATCCTGTATACAGTTAAAAAGAGAGGTTAAAAAACCGGTACCTTCCCGGCCTGGAGAAAAAGGATCTGCGTATTCCGGTGTACAAAAGAGGATGGGACTATAGCCAAATATCATATCTGCACCCTTTTTTCCGGGCCTGTGACGGCAGATAAAAAAAGCCGTGGACCCTTTTTCTATTTTCATGGTTTTCAGCATCGCTTCCGCTTTCCCGTACTCCCACAGGTTTTCGCTTATCACTGCTGCCAGAAAATGTTCTTTCTCTTTTAACTCCCGCGCTGCCTCCTCCCAGTCTGTTCCAAAATCTTTTATGATCACCTGGAAATCCGTTTTCTCTTCCAGCTTTACCGCCAGTCCGTACCAGGGCTTCATCTGACATCCCCGGATATGATAAATACCGAAATGATCCATTCGTGTCACACCCTCTTTTTCTGCCATCCGCCTTATTGCTCCTGACTGGTTTTTCTCTTCATAAAGGACTTTCATCCCCATTTTGGCAAGAATAGCGCACAATCCCAAAGCCAGATGGGTGGCTCCTGCACCTGGTGTACTGCCTGTTATCACAATATTCAGAGATGATACCGTTTTTTTATGGACGCTTACCAGGCGTCCGCACTGCACAGAACGTTCCAGGGCCTGCTCCAGTTCTTTTGCCGAAGCATACCGTTTTTCCCGTTCCGGTTCCATGCATTTTCTGATGATATTCTGGATCGTTTCAGATACCTCTGCTTTGCAGTCTGTGGCAGCTTCCTTATTCAGGGTTCCATAGATCATAAAATGAAGGACGGCACCAATGGCGTAAATATCCGTTCTCTGGTCTAAACACTGGTCAGTGGTATATAGTTCAGGCGCTGCACAGCCTGCGGTTCCATACCGTTCTTTTTGCAAACTGGCATTTTCCACTTCCCCCGCATGATCAAAATCGATCAGCTGCATGGTATCTTTCCAAAGCATCAGATTTTTCGGTTGTAGATCTAAATGTAATATGGGTTTATCACAAGAATGATGTAAATATTCAACTAATGAACAGATCTGCTGTCCAAAACGGATAGCATCTCTTTCCTGAAATGGTCCCTGACTTTGTATCAGGTCATACAGAGAATTGCCTTCAAGATATTCCTCAATAAGATAAAAGTAATGGCTGTCCTCTTCCATGTCATAAACCAGTGGGATGCCCGGATACCGCAGCTCTTTTAAAATGAGAGCCTCTTTTCGGAATCCTTCGTAGTCTTTGTGAGTCTTCGGCACACATTTGATCGCCCGGTATTCATTTAATCCCAGGTGGACTGCTTTCCATACAGTTCCTGTACGTCCCGCTCCCACTGCTTGAATCAGCCGGTATTTTCCAAACAGGATTTCCCTCTCTTTTCACCTCGCTTTCGTTACAATATCATCTCTTGTTGACATTCTATCGTAGATTTTGTTACTTGTCTATGGTCCACATAATGACTACATGCATACCGAATGCATGATCTATACATTTTTTAATGTCTATTGAGTAATAATTATAGTTCAGCCTTGCGAAGATTTAGAGTCAAAAGCACGTTGAAAACTTGTTTTCATAAGTGTTTTTGGCGTTAAATCTTCATAAGGCGGACGCCCAAAGCTTCTTGTCTGCTGCAAGCGGGCAAGAAGATGCAAGGCTGAACTGTAACAATTTATTTTATATATCTTTTATTGATATTTCACCCTATTATGTAGTATATTTTAATTGTAGAAGTTTATCTTTATGACATGTGACTTTACAACACACCATAGAATCAAAAGAGAACAGGAAGTGATCCTATATGAAAATAGAACGAATCAATGACAATCAGATACGCTGCACCCTGACAAGCTTAGATCTTAGCTCACGGGGGATCAATCTGGCAGAGCTGGCTTACGGTTCTGAAAAAGCCAGAAATCTGTTCCGGGAAATGATCCAGCAGGCAGCCAAAGAAGTAGGTTTTGAAGCAGAAGACATTCCTTTAATGGTAGAAGCCATTCCACTGTCTTCTGAAAGTATTATGCTTATTGTGACAAAAGTGGACGATCCTGAAGAGCTGGATACCCGCTTCTCCAAGTTTTCACCGTTTGCAGAAGCAGAGTCCGAAAATCTCCTTTCCCAGCTGGCCGATGAATTTCTGGAAGGTGCCGGTGACCTGGCAAAACTTCTGGGACAAAGTGGGCCGGATGCCCTTAAGCCTGATATGGATACTGCTGAAAATGCAGAAGCCGAAGAATCAAAGGTTCCTCAGATCCAGCTGCGCACCTTCCGTTTTGACAGCCTGGATCAGATCAGTGAAGCTGCACGGGCAGCCGGAAGCAGCTGCGATGCGATCCATAATGCCCTGTATAAAAAGCCTTCCACCCGTCAGTATTATCTGGTATTAAATAATAAAGACTGCAATAAACTGGACTTTTCCAGAGTCTGCAATATACTGGCTGAATACGCGGTCAAACTGCCAAACGAATATGCAAACGAAGCTTATTATAAAGAGCACTATGAAGTGATGATCGGAGAAAACGCTTTGCAGAAACTGAAAAATCTGTAAAATCAAAATGCCCCGCAAAAGCGGGGCTGCTTGTTTATTTAAAATACTCCGGGAATTTCTGACGAAACTTTCCTTCATTTATCTGCCACCGGCTCAGATGTTTTTCCATCTGAGCCATGGCTTTTTCTTTTTCATGGGCTGCAATAAACTGGATGATCTTCTTGTGATCTTCAATGATTGTATTATCTTTTACCGTATTAACAGAAAGGCTGCGGATACGGTCATAGTGGATCGCCAGCTTCTGGCACATGCCATAAGTCAGTTCTCTGTGACAGATCATAAACAGCTTGTGGTGCATCTTGTCATCTAACTGCATCAACATTTCCGGACGGGAATTTTCCATATAAAATTCCTGAAGACCTATATTTTCCTGAAGCCACTTTATATCTTCTTCCGTGGCCATTTCACAGCACATTCCCGCCATCTGCTTTTCTAAAAGCACGCGCAGAGAACGGGCTTCTTCTACCAGTTCCACATCGATCAGCGCAATGCGCATGCCACGCTGGGGGAATATTTCGATAATACGGGACTCTTCGCTTAGCTGGATCACAGCTTCCCGCACAGGAGTCCGGCTGACACCTATTTCAGCCGCAAAATCCATGTCATTAAAGGCTTCTCCCGGCTTTAATTCCAGGGAAATGATCTGCTCCCGTATCATTCGGTATGCATACTCTCTGGCGGTCTCTCCTGTTCTTTTTCCCTGTGCGTTCATGTGCTCCATTTCTCCTGTTCTTGCTTCTATTCCTTATTTCTGATTCTGCTTTACGATTGCTTCCCAAAGGCCATTCAGGTAGCATACCCCCAGCGCGCGGTCATACAGACCATATCCAGGCATGGAAACCTCGCCCCAGATAGCTCTTCCGTGATCTGGACGCATAATACCATCGAAACCGATATCATACAGCGCTTTCATGATCTCATACATATCCATGCTGCCGTCTGCAGACAAATGAGCTGCTTCCTGAAAATCTCTGAAGCCATTATACTGCAGATTGCGCACATGTGCAAAATGGATACGCCCCTTTAAAGAACGGATAATATCCGAGATATCATTTTCCGGATTGCTTCCCAGAGAGCCGGTGCAGAGAGTCACACCATTAAACGGTGCATCCACTGCCTTCATCAGCTTTAAAATATGTTCCTTATCTGTAATAATGCGTGAAAGGCCGAAAACAGGCCATGCAGGATCATCTGGATGGATCGCCATGCGGATATCGTATTTTTCACATACCGGCTGAATAGCTTTTAAGAAATACACCAGGTTGTTAAATAATTTTTCTTCATCCACATCCTTATACATTTCAAACAATTCTTTGATCTTTGCCATACGTTCCGGTTCCCAGCCAGGAAGTTCAAAACCATTTGATTTTTCACCCATGGATTCAAACATATTTTCCGGGTTGATCTTGTCGATTTCTTTCTGGTCATATGCCAGAACCGTAGAACCATCCGGGCGAACCTTTGCCAGATCAGAACGGGTCCAGTCAAACACCGGCATGAAATTATAGCAGACTACATGGATATCTGCCTGTCCCAGACGTTCCAATGTAGTGATGTAATTAGCAATATATTTTTCACGGTCTGGTGTTCCTACTTTGATGGCGTCATGGATATTTACGCTTTCAATCCCCATAACCTTAAGGCCTTTTGCTTCCACCTGCTCTTTCATCTGAAGAATACGCTCCATGGGCCATTCTTCACCTGCCGGAATGTCATATAATGTGGTAATAACGCCTTTTACCCCTGGAATCTGGCGAATCTGCTCTAAAGAAACAGAATCAAAGCCTTCACCAAACCAACGCAGTGTCATGTCCATAATATTTACCTCCTGAATGTCTTTTGGCACTCTCAGAATCTTTCTGTGCCTGCACGTTTAATATACTAATATATTACTTGCTGCATTTAATATAATAAGGATCACATCCATTGTCAAGAGCGAAACTGCTCCCTCTGTGCGCAAAATGCAAAAACCGCCTGCTGTAAAGTATATTTCAGCTTATACTTTACAACAGACGGTAATTACAACAGACTATTGCCTGTACATGTTCTCTTATAAGTGAACTACATCGGTAATTGAATTACCGAGCATCTGATTACGAAGCATAGCTCCGTAGTTTCAGGGGTGCGTCCATGACACCCTTACTGCTACCCAGGTGGGTTACACAGCTACTTTTATCGTTTTTGTACTGCTCAGCCCGGTTACGGGCATATCAATTTCTTTGCCGGATACGGCATGATACTTTCTCAAAATGTTATAAGCTCCTACTGCATCTGCATTGTAGATCACGGTATCTACAATGTAAATGCCACGCTTTTTTCGGTTCCTTTTCTCTGCATAAATGCACGATACTTTTTCTGACTGTGGCGGACATTGACTGGAATAACTTTCTTCCTGTCTTATCAGGCGAATCCCTTTCATTTTAAGCTTATACTCTAACTGCATATAGATACGGGCATATGGCAGACTGTGAAGCTTCTGGTTGCTTTTCCTTCCCAGGTTTTTCTCTTCACGAATCCCCTTTATATCTCCAATTACAACCGTATGAATATCATTCTTTACACAATAGTTCGTGATATACCGTGTCATCTTATGAATATAATCCTTGATACAGTTATTTTTCTTTCGATAGAGCTTCTGCAGATGCCTGGATGTTTTCGGATACTCCATTTCCCGTGCAGCCTGGATCCGATCCCATTGCGACTGGACTCGCGCGATTTCCTTGTTATAAAAATAAGAAAGTGAAAGATATTCTCTCCCAATAATGAAAGTTTTTCCTGCATTATCATAACAAGTCATAAGATTATGCAAGCCCAGATCAACCGACAGATAATGTCCATTGTCCTCTTCAGGCAAAACATCTTCCACCTGATAAATAACAAGGATCCTGCTGGTTCCGTCATTTGCTGGAGGATATATTTTGATCTGTTTTATGATATCCATGTTTGAAAAAACAGGATTTTTCAAATAAAGGTATGCAGCACGAATATCATAGGTATGAGCCATATACTCTTTCAGCTTTTTCGGTAAAGAAAGTCTTACTTTGAAAGAGCCTTTTTCATGTTGAATGCCATTTTGCATATAGGTAATCGGCATTTTATCTTTCTTATATCTTGGTGATCCCGGATTTCCGATCCCTCCGCTTTCTTTTAACCGGTAAAAGGATTTCCATGACTTGTCCAAAAGCTTACAGATTTCCTGTGCAGTCTGTGACGGGAGTGATTTGAACCACAGATCATCTTTATGTTTTGACTTCTGATAATACCAGTCAGGATATTTCTCCAATCCCAGGTTTTTATAGTTGTTTCTCTCATAATTGCAAACATTCCAAAGCTTGTAAGCCGCATAACACATGTGTCCTACAATATTGGCATCATTTTTATTTAATACAATAGTTGTTTCATGTGTTAACAGCATATTTTCCCTCCTTCTAGTAAGATTTGCTCTGATGCTCGATATAACGTCGGATATTTTCTTCCGATATCGAGCCGATTGTTTCTACATAATATGAGTGATTCCAAAGCTGACCTTTCCAAAGTTTCTGACGGATCGCCGGATATTTTTCAAAGAGTTTTCTTCCTGTAATTCCTTTTAAATACTTTACAATATCAGTCACTGACATTTTCGGCGGTGCAGACACAAAGCAATGGATATGATCACCTTCACCAACTTCAAAAAGATGAACCGAAAAACCTTTATCGGATGCTATTTTCTGAACCAGTTCTTTTAGATAAGTTTCAATCTCTGCTGATAAAATTTTCCTGCGATATTTCACCGACCATACCACATGATAGTTGATGTTGTATACGCAAGTTCTTGAATGTATTAAATTTTCTTTCATACACATAGTATACTATCATACAGAAGAAAACGCAAGCAAAAATCGAACAAACATTCGATTTCGCTTGCGTTTCAGACGCTTTCATCTCGGCAATTGAATAACCGAGGATTCCCGCTTGTTATCCTAAACTTATCTGTCAGCCAGGATCTCATTCATCTTAGAAACCAGATCATCGCAGTCGATTCCATGAACCATGCATGCCTCTTCTAAAGATTCAGCCTGAGAAGCAGGGCATCCAAGGCAGTGCATTCCTGCACCCATCAGCATCTGAGGGATCAGCTCATCCATCTGGATCAGTTCACCGATCAGCATTGTCTTTTCGATCTTCATGTATATTTCCTCCTTACATTTAATAAGCTTTACGTAAATATGCTATACGCTTTTATCAGCATAATACATTTTGATTTTTTTGGCAAGCCTATTTCTTTTATAGGTTTACAGCAAAAAGCCGTAAAACCTTG